>Ga0068855_100000261_pt1 | contig 65836 bp, 57 predicted proteins | sample KBSCornC52_FD_66592 | JGI IMG/M metagenome (GOLD analysis project Ga0068855, IMG submission 66592) | Corn rhizosphere microbial communities from Kellogg Biological Station, Michigan, USA - KBS Corn C5-2 | ecosystem: Host-associated > Plants > Roots > Rhizosphere > Soil ... | reverse complement strand
CCCTTGTCGAAGACCTGGAAGAAGATCTCGTGCACGTCGGGGTGGGCCTTCTCCACCTCATCCAACAAGACGACACTGTAGGGCTTGCGCCGCACGGCCTCGGTGAGCACACCGCCCTCGCCGTAACCAACATAGCCCGGGGGCGCGCCCTTGAGCGTGGAGACGGTATGCGCCTCCTGGAACTCGCTCATGTTGATGGTGATGAGGTTCTGCTCCCCCCCGTACAGGGCCTCTGCCAGGGTGAGCGCGGTCTCGGTCTTGCCGACGCCGGAAGGCCCGGCGAGCATGAAAACGCCGATGGGCTTGTTGGGGTTCTCCAGACTCGCCCGCGCCGTCTGCACGCGCCGGCCGATCATCTCCAGCGCATGGCTCTGTCCGATGACCCGCTTGCCGAGGGTCTCGGCCAGCTTCAGGACTGTCGTAATCTCATCCTTCACCATGCGGCCGACGGGGATCCCCGTCCAGTCGGCCACCACGGAGGCGACCGCCTGCTCATCGACGCTCGGCAGCACCAGCGGCCGCTCGCCCTGGGCCTTGGAGAGCTGCTGCTGCAGCTCCTGGAGCCGCGCGATCGCCTGTTTGCGCTCGGACTCGCTCAGCGGCTTGGCGCCGCTTTGCGCGCCGTCGGGTGTCGCGGCCGCGGTCGCAGTGGGTGCTGCGGCCGCAGCGTTATCCGTCTTGCCCGTGGCCTCGCGCAGCTTGCCGCGCAACTCCAGAATCTCATCGACCAGCGCCTTCTCCTGCTTCCAGGCGACCTGGAGCGTCGCGAGCCGCTCATTCTCGACCTGCAACGCACTCGTCACGGCCTGCTCACGCTCGGCCGTGTCGATGCCGATCGCTGCCTCGCGTCCGATGATCTCCAGCTCCGTTTTCAACGCCTCGATGCGCCGCTGCGAATCCTCCACTTCAGCGGGAGTCGCATGATGGCTGACGGCGACACGGGCGCAGGCGGTGTCCAGCAGACTGACGGACTTGTCGGGGAGCTGGCGGTCCGGAATGTAGCGGTGGGCGAGCTTCACGGCCGCCTCCAACGCCTCATCCAGGATCTGAGTCCGGTGGTGCTTCTCCATGATCGAGACGATACCGCGCATCATCAGCACGGCCTTGTCTTCATCGGGCTCGTCGATCTTCACGGTCTGGAAGCGACGCGTCAGTGCCGGGTCCTTCTCGATGTACTTCTTGTACTCGGCCCAGGTGGTTGCGCCGATCGTGCGCAGCGTGCCGCGAGCCAGCGCGGGCTTGAGGAGATTGGCCGCATCGCCGGTCCCGGCCGCCCCACCCGCTCCGACCAGCGTGTGCACCTCGTCGATGAACAGGACGATCGGCTTGGGCGATGACTGCACTTCGTCGATGACCTGGCGCAGGCGCTGCTCGAACTCGCCTTTCATGCTGGCCCCTGCCTGCAGCAGGCCGACATCCAGCGCATGCAGGGAGACGGCCTTCAGCGACGGCGGCACATCCCCCGAGGCGAGCCGTCGCGCGAACCCTTCCACCACGGCGGTCTTGCCCACGCCCGCCTCGCCCGTGAGGATCGGGTTGTTCTGGCGGCGACGCATGAGGATGTCGATGATCTGCCGGATCTCATCGTCCCGGCCGACCACCGGATCGATCTTGCGCTGACGCGCCTGCTCCGTCAGATCCACCGTGAAGCGTTTCAGCGCCTCCTGCTTGCCCATCTGCGCCGGCGGCAGTGCGCCGCTGTACTCACCCGGAGCAGCCTGTTGCCCCAGCTGGGAGCCGTCGTTGGCCGTGAGCTCCCCTTCCGGGGAGCTCGCCACGATCCTGGCGAAATCGTCGGCGAGCTGCTCGACCTTGATTTTCTCGAATTCCCGCGACATCGCGAGCAGCGCGTTCCGCAAGGCCGGGGTCTTCAACATGGCCAGCAGCACGTAGCCGGTGCGGATACGCGAATCGCCGAACTTCAAGGTGGCCCACACCCAGGCGCGCTCCGTCGCATCCTCGATGTGCGCGGACAGATCCGAGATCGAGGTCGCCCCGCGGGGCAGGCGATCCAGCGTCTCCGTGATGTCACGCGCAAGCTTTGCGGCCTCGATGCCGGATGCGCGCACGATCACGTGCAGATCCGAGCTCTGTTGCTGCAGCACCTGGTGAATCCAGTGCACCAGCTCCACGTACGGGTTGCCGCGCAGCTTGCAGAACACCGTCGCGCCCTCGATCGACTTGTAGGCGAGGCTGTTCAGCTTGCCAAACAGCGCGACCCGGCTGATATCTCCCATTGGTTCACTCCACAGTCAAAGTTTCGAGTACGCACCGCGCGCTGCGCCTACTTGGGTGGCGTCAGCGGCGCGCTGCTCCTGTATCAGGACGTCATCGGCGGTTGCCGGGCGCGAGCCCAGCCAGCTCGTCCAGCCGACCTGGCCACTGCGGCCAAGGGCAATGCCGGGAATCTCGACCTTCTGCAACAGCAGCCGCAGCTGCCAGGTCCACTCATCGTTGGTGTACAGCCGCACGAGGTCGCGCAGCTCGGTGAGGCCACGCGCCCCGGGCAGGAAGTTGCGAAAAGCTTCCAGCTCGAGCGGACCGAGCACGATCTCGAACTTGTGCTGGCATTGCCAGCTCGAGGCGCCGATCGTGCAGCTGCGGCCCAGCGAAGCCGGCTCGCCGGCCGCTCCCAGCCGACAGAACAGATCGCGCGGGGTTGGGAGCCGTGCGCCGACGAACTGCCGGATCTCCACGCGCAGACCGAAGTAGTCCGCGAGAATGGCCTGCAGACCTTCGGCCGAGCGTGTCTGCTGCGCATAGAGGCCAGCGCGCGACAGCTTCGCATAGTCCGACACGCCATCGCGGCCGCGCGCCGTCGCGGGCGCCATGCCGAATGCCGCGCCGATGTAAGTGAGGAAGCGGTCGCTCTCGGGACGATCGAAACTGGTGGCGGGATCCGAGTTCGCCCATGCGCGGTAGAAAAGCGAGACCAGGCGGTGCTGGAACAGGTTCAGGAAATCCGTGAAGGTCGCGTCTTCCTTGTGCCGCCGCCGCTCATAGGCATGCTCGGTCAGGTGCAGCGGCAGCGCGCCATTGGGTCCGAAGACACCAAAGGAGTACTGCTCGAGATGCGGCCGATCGCCCTCCGTCGCCTCGAAGGCGGCGACATCGGCCGGCGCGAAGTTCAGATGCGGGCGCTGCCCAAGACGCACCGGATCGTCCGCGGACTTGCGGGACTCGGCGAGCCGCGGCATCTCGGAGAATGCCTGCTCGAGCAGACGCAGGGCCGCAAACAGCGAGAACCGGTGCGGTTCCGCCGCGAGTCGCGCGAGCTGCGTCAGACGATCTGTCTGCGACCGAGGCGCACTGGCCACTTCTTGATCTCCCCGCGCGCGGCGGACTGCAGGCGAGTCTGCGTGAACGAGTTCAGCGATACGTAGCGGGCGAAAAACCTGTCCAGCACGCTGGCGAGGGTCACGATGCCCGTCCCCTCGAAGGCGGCATCGTCCAGCGTCAGGCTGATCTCCAGGCCGCGTCCATAGCTCAGGGGGCCATCGAAGGGCATGCGACGCACGACCGGCTGATATCCGACGCTGCGTACCCCCTCGATCTGCCGCACCACGCCGGCATCGTTCGGATCGGCATAGAGCGCCAGCATGCTGCGTAACATCCCGGCGCCCTGCTCGCCGGCGCCGTCCAGCAGCGACAGGTAGTTCAGCGACAGGTGGCTGATCAGCTTCCAGGCGGAGTCGCCGAACGCGGGCGAGGCCCGCGGATAGCTGGGACCGGCGATACAGCGCACGGCCTCTACGGGAGCGCCGCCTTCGATGAGAAAGTCCGTCTCGCCCTGACCCAGCGCGAGCTGGATGGGCAGATCGCGATGGGTACAGAGCGTCTGCGCATCGATCTGGCGGATGTCGCCGAAGCGCGAGCGCCCTTGAGAGTCAACGATGGAGATGAAGCACTCGCTGCCAACATAGCCGGCCCGCGAGCCGTGCTGCTGCTGGCGCACCGAGAGCAGCCGCGGACGTCGCTGCAGCGTGTAGTAGGCAGCGGGAGAAGCAGCATCGGCATGGTGACTGGCGGAATAGAACGGCAGGATCTGCGCGATCGACTCGCCACGCTCCCCGATGCCCTGCAGCTTCTCGATGGCAAACACCTCGAAATCCATCGGCCGGTTGCGGTCGGGCACGAGGTGATATTCCGTGTCGAACCCGGTGACGTGGATGCGATCGGCGCTGCGCCGGCACAGGTTGACGGCCGGCGTGCAGTTCAGACGGAACTGACTGGCATCGAGTGCATTCTCGAGCCGGGGCTCCGCCCGTCCCATGGCCAGGAAGATCTCGATCTCGGAGCCCTCGCAGGTTGCGAACACCTCGCGCAGATCGTGCAGTGAGAAAAACAGGTAGCGCTCCGGGAACGCAAAGTACTCCTGCAGCAGCCGGTAACCCTGGAAGCTCCGGTCGGTGACGGGCAGGAGCGCCTGCTCATCCTCCAGACCGACCTGGCGCACACTGGCGGCGGGACGGAAGTGGACCATGGCCCCCTGGCGCGTGGAGCGCGCGTAGAAGCCCAGGCTATCTGCCAGGACCTGCTCCTGGATGCGATGCGCGGCATCCGCAGTCGCCTTGATGAAAAACGTGAGCGAGTCCAGTGGCAGTGACTTCAAGCTCACCCCTGCACCCGCCGTCAGGCGCAAACGGATCGCCGCTCGCGCCCGACCATCCTGCGCGATGCCCTGAGTGGACAGCGCCCCCGACCCCGACAGGTACTTCGCCTCTTTGACGCTCAGTGGCCAGAGCGTCACCTCGTGCGCGGTCCGGAATTCGACGGAGGTGACGTCGCCTTTGCCAAGCGGACTGCGCAGGCCGGTCCCGCGGCGCACCGGGTGGCCGCCGAGCAGCGAGCCCTCCGTCAGCTGTGGGAGCAGCTCGACCACGGTGCATGAGGGCACCGGACACAGGTAGTGGGGGTAGATGATCTCCAGCAGATGCTGCGTGAATTCGGGATGGCGTGCGTCGAGCTTGAGTTGGACGCGTGCCGCCAGAAAAGCGAACCCTTCCAGGAGCCGCTCCACGTAAGGATCGGCGCACTCCAGACCCTCGAGCCCTAAACGTGCAGCGATGCGTGGATAGGCTTGCGCGAACTCGCCACCCATCTCACGCGCGAACTGCAGCTCCCGGTTGTAGTACTCGAGCAGTCGGGGGTCCATTGCCGGAGGCCTGCGTCAGCGGCTACCGGAATCGGCGATGTTCACGTCGCCCGATTCCGTGTTGATGTGTGTTCGCAGCACCAGATGCAGCGGTGCCGGCTGCCCCCAGAGGTCCGCTTCGATGCGGAACGAGAGTTGGTGCGCATCGCTCCCCTCGCGCTCCTCATCGGATGTGACCTGTACGCGCGTGAGGCGCGGCTCGAAGCGGCGAATGACCTCTTCGATGGCGCGTGCCGTGCGCTCCACATCCACAGCCGCAGCCGCGCGTCCGGCCAGCGACGGCATGCCGTAATTGAGGACCGAATGCTGCACGTGAGGGAAGCGCGTCAAATCGACGGTCTGGCCGATTCCGGTGGAGTTGAGGAGCAAGGCCAGATCACGGCACACGTACTCCCGCAGGCGACGCATCGATGCGAACCGCTCACCGGACTCCGGTGTGCTGTTCACTACGGTTCTCGCCTCGATCGTGCAGAAGCTCTGCAACGCGATGCCCTGCGGAGCCCCCGGAGGCTTCAGCAGCAGCGACTTGATCTGCGAGAGGCTCGTGCGCCCGTGAGGGGCAGACAGCTGCAGGTGGACCCGGTCCGCGGCGGCGGGCAATGCCCCGGCGGTCACCTGGTGCAGCCCCTGGGCCAGCAGAATTTCCAGAAAATCGCGCTCGCTGAGGCCCAGACGGCGAAACTCCGTCTTCGCGACCTCGATCGAGTAGAGCACGAGCAGCCGCTCCTCATCGAGCAGCCGGTCGAGCAGCGCGGGCTGCAATCGTTCGCGAAGGCTGAGATCGGCCACGAATCACTCTGCCGCGAGCGTCAGCTCACGCACGTCAAGCAGGCCCAGCTCGTCCGCGCTGGTGGTGAGCAGCCGCTGTCCCAGGCCGCCGTAGGCATCTGCGCCCAGGGACTGCCATTCGGTCTTGCGCGACAGGCAGAGCGCCTCGTCGCCGCTTCGCTCGGAACCCGGATAGCGCGTCGGGATCAGCCCGAGCGCTTCGCCGCCGTTGCTCCAGGTGAACTGTGCCGGCATCCACACCAGATCGCGCGCGTCGACCGGCGCCTCCAGCTTGATCTGCCGGATGCGCGCGAACGGCACCCAGTAATACGCGCCGTTCAGCAGCACTTCCAGGATGGGTCCCAGGCGCGAGTCCGCATCGGCGATCCACTCGAACGGCTTGCCGTTGAGCGAGCCCGCGCTGGCGGGGGCCGATTCGAGGGCCGCGGCCGCCATCTCCTGCGCCTGCCCGGCATGCCCCTGGCCGCGCAGGGTGAGACTCTGGAGCAGTTGCGCGATCCACTCCTGCGGATCGCCAAAAATGAGCGGCGAGCGCTTGCCCTCGAATACTCCGGCACGCAGCCGCTCGCAGGTAATGGCCGCCCGGTAGGTGTGCACCATCGGCAGAGCCCCGGCATCGAGCTCGCCGACCACCGAGAGCTGATTGAGAGCGCGATCCCAGTCCCCCGAGACCATCAGCAGCTGTGCCAGGAATATGCGCAGCTTCGGGTCGGCGGGACGCTGGCGCACTTCGGATTGCAGCGATTGCAGGCTCTCTGCGAGCTTGCCGCCACGAAACAGAGTCTCCGCGGTATTCATGAGCCTCCAGTAGCGCGGCGCGTGAGAACTGAGGTCACTTCAGCAAGCGGCCCGCCGCATCCGCGGCGGGCACACCTGCCAAAGCCGGCGATGCCTACTCCTTGGTGTTCGCGGCGATGTCGTAGGACACCTGGCCGCCGACTTCCTGTCCGCCTTTCTCGTTCTGCATCTTGTATACGAACTTCACCTTGGCGAAGTTCAACGAGACATTCTCCGTCAGCCGGTCCTCGCCCCCGCTGCCACCGGTGGTCACGGAAGTGATGAGGACTTCGGTCATCGTGATCTGGATGTACTCCAGCGGAGTACCGCCTGCCTTGCGCACGGTGAGGGTTGCGTTGGCCAGATGTGCGCCGGTCAGACACGCATTCATCAGCTCCGCGGAAGCCTTGTCGACATACTTGGTCACCGAGATGTCCTGGACATTGGCCTTGCCGGAGCCGCCGCCGCTGCCCTGATGGAAGGTGCCGCTGTTGGACATCCCCCAGCTCCAGGCGAGAACGTCGATCGCGTTCTTGCTCTTGTACGTCTTGTCGACCGTCTCGCCCTTGATCGGGGCGGGCAATTCGAGAAACATGTCTACTGCCATAGCCTGTGCTCCTGGGATCTATTGCGTTTGTTGATTGTTTGCGGCCGCCCCCGCGGCCTTGCCGTCAGCCTGCGATCGCCTCAGCCCTTCTTCTGCGAGGGCAGCCGCGATACGAGGCTCATCGTGACGCTCACTCCCTCGAGCTGGTAGTGAGGCCGCAGATAGAATTTTGCCGCGTAGTAGCCGGGGTTGCCCTCGATCTCCGACACGGTGACCTCGGCGCCGGCGAGGGGCTTCTCCGCCCGCGAGCGCTCGCCCGCGGACTCCGGATTGGGCAACACATAACCCTTGATCCAGTCCGACAGGTACCGCTCCATGTCCGCCCGTTCCTTGAACGAGCCGACCTTGTCGCGCACCATGCACTTCAGGAAGTGCGCGAACCGGGAGCTGGCGAACAGATACGGCAGGCGGGCCGCGATGCGCGCGTTCGCAGTGGCATCCGGGTCGGTGTACTCCTGCGGCTTCTGCAGCGACTGCGCGCCGATGAATGCGGCTACGTCCGTGTTCTTGCGATGGATCAACGGCATCAACCCGCAGTTGGCAAGCTCCGCCTCGCGGCGGTCGCTGATGGCAATCTCCGTCGGGCACTTCATGTCCACGCCGCCGTCATCGCTCGGGAAGGTGTGCACCGGCAGGCCCTCGACCGCGCCTCCGGACTCCACGCCGCGGATCGATGAGCACCAGCCGTACAGCTTGAACGAGCGGTTGATATTCACCGCCATGGCGTAGGCGGAGTTCGCCCAGCAGTACCTGGAGGAGTCGCCGCCACCGGTCTCCTCTTCGAAATCGAACTCTTCGACCGGGTCGGTCTTGGCGCCGTAGGGGATGCGCGCCAGGAAGCGCGGCATGGCCAGACCGAGGTACTTGGCGTCGTCCGACTCACGCAGCGAGCGCCAGGCGGCGTAGTCGGGTGCCGCGAAGATCTTGCCCAGATCACGTGGGTTGGCCAGCTCCTGCCACGAGTCCATGCCCATGAGCGTCGGACCAGCCCCGGCGATGAACGGAGCGTGCGCCGCGGCTGCGACCTGCGACATCTGCCCCAGCAGCTCCACATCTCCCGGGGTGTGATCGAAATGGTAATCCCCGACCAGGCAGCCGTAGGGCTCACCGCCCAACTGGCCGTATTCCTGCTCGTAGAGCTTCTTGAAGATCGGGCTCTGATCCCAGGAGGCGCCCTTGTACTTCTTCAGCGTCTTGCCGAGATCCTTCTTCGAGACGTTCAGGACGCGGATCTTCAGCATCTCGTCGGTCTCGGTATTGTTGACGAGATAGTGCAGGCCGCGCCAGGCGCTCTCGAGCTGCTGGAATTTCTCGTTGTGCAGAATGAGGTTGACCTGGTCGGTCAGCTTCTTGTCGATCTCGGCGATGATGGCCTTGATGGTGCCGACGACGTCGTCGGAGACGACCGTGGTCTCGCGCAACGCCTGCTCGGCGAGCGTCTGGACCGCACGCTCGACTTCCGCCCGTGCGCGGTCCGTCTTCGGCCGGAACTGCTTCTGCAGCAATTCGGCGAACTGATCCGCCTCGACGGCGATGCCGCTGGGTACGCCTTGTTTCGCTTCGGCTTCGGCCATGACTCGACCCCTTGGAATAATGAGAGATGCGACGACGGAAGGCTCGATCAGCCGTTGCCGTCCTCAGGCTTCTTCTGGGACACCAGTGACTTCAGCAGCGCCGGATCGTTCAACGCCTTCGCGATGAGCTCCTCGGCACCGGCCTTGCCGTCCATGTAGGTGATGAGATTGGAGAGCTGCATGCGCGCTTCGAGCAGCTTGTTGAGCGAATCGACCTTGCGCGCCACGGCCGCGGGCGAGAAGTCATCCATGCTCTCGAACGTCAGATCGACCGCGAGATTCCCCTCGCCCGTCAGCGTGTTGGGCACGCTGATGGCCACGCGCGGTTTCATCGATTTCATGCGCTCATCGAAGTTGTCGACGTCGACGTTCAGGTACTTGCGATCATCGACCGAGGGCAGCGGCTCCTTCGCATCCCCGGAAAGATCGGCCATGACACCCATGACGAACGGGATCTGTACCTTCTTCTGCGCACCGTACAGCTCCACATCGTACTCGATCTGTACGCGTGGGGCGCGATTGCGGCCGATGAACTTCTGACTGCTGGGCTTTGCCACGACCGACCTCCCGTAAAAACTGCTGCAATACTACTCGTCGCGGACGCCACCGGCGGCTTTCGCCTGCGGTAGAGCATCCGGAGCGATGTCTTCCAGAACCGCGAGAAAATCTTTGGCGACCAGGCGCTTCGCGCGCTCGATGAACATCGGCACCGGACTGGAGGGCTCGTTGGCGCGGAAGTACGCCACCACTGCGTCCAGGGTCCGCAAGGCATCGTCCCGCGAGCGGATGTCGCCCACCGCCCGCGCCCCGCTCTGAGGTGCCGTGCCATCGCCGCCTGCCTCGCCGGCAGCGGCTGCGCCGACTGGTGCTCGGGTCGCAAGCTGCTCGGCGAGGAGCTTCGCTGTGCGTGCCACCGGGCCCAGCAGCGCATCGAAATCAGGGGCCGCGTCGCTGCCACCCTGGTCCCGCATCATCCGGTCGACCGACTTCAGGCTGCGGATGATCGATTCGAGCTGCGCGCTGCGCGCGGCCAGGTCCTCAGTCGCGCTCGCGGTGATGAGGGCGGCAAGCTGCGCCTGATCGACCGCCGGCGATTCGCCTTCGGCGGGGGCCACCGTGCCCGTCGCAATCTCGATGTCGCGGATCGAAAGCGAGCCGAGTTGGGGATGTTGCAGCAGGGTCGCCCGCCGCAGACCGTCGACGACCGCCATCCGATCGGCGAAACCGTTCAGGGCATTGCGGCGCAGGATCGCGTCCTCATCCACGCGCGGGTAGGCCTCTGCCCACCACGTTTCCAGCCACTTCGCGGTCGCCTCCAGTACGGAGGTGAATTCCGCCAGCCCGCCGGTGCGCAGCACGGCGCATCCGTAGTGGGCCAGCAGACGGAAGTCCTTGCTCTTGCCGAGGGCTTCCAACGATTGGTCGCGGATCTCACGCCAGTCCGTGTCGGCGGACAGGGGAGCCGCCTGACCGAAAAGCCGGTAGGCGTCGAACGATGCGAGGAGTTGCGTGTCCTCGAGATCCTCTCCACAAGGACTCTCCGAGGAGATCGCCTCGACCAGACCCGAACCCGCCACCTGTATTTCCCGTCGGTGCCGCTATTGTTGATGATGCACGCTACGACACGCAGGCGTGAGCCCGCGCCGTAACGGGTCGAAATATGGACCAATCCCTGTTTAAGTCAACAGTCCCGTGGCGGTAAGCCGACGCAGTCGGCACTTTTTTCAATCGGCGGGGGCCACTTTCTGCCTCCCCCGCTCGTTACCCGTGCGCACCGGGCGCGGAATGGTCGGGTCTTCGCACTCGCCCGGCGTGCATGCGACTCGACTTGGCCTTCTCGGGATCCGCCCCGACGAGCCGGCTTACTGCTGTACCTCGCAATCACTCGAGTCGAAACCCCACGCTGTGCACCGGCTCACGACACCTTGGATGGCCCGCAGGCCGAAGTGTTTGGTCCCCGCGGGTGTTTCCGAAGAACTCCGTGCTTGCATTGCCCGTCACATTGACATGGCCGGTGATCACGAACCCGCCGTGGGAGGAGAGCTCTTGAAATCGGGGCACTGAGTCAACCAGTCGTTAGGCTGGCCGACCACACCGTGTAATGCCGTCTTTCACCGCTCTCCCGGCACCCGGTAGAATCGGTCCAGGCCAGCCCGGAGCAGCCGGGCCGATCAGAAGAGCCCGATGGACGAACCGGTCACCGAAGCGCGCCAAGCCGGAAAGGCCTCTCCAGAGCCGCTGGACTCATGGAAAGCCATCGCCGCCTATCTCAGACGTGACGTGACGACGGTCCAGCGCTGGGAGCGGCGTGAGGGCATGCCCGCGGCGCGCCAGGCCATCGAGCTCGATCCCGACCTGGCCGAAGCGCACCTCGTGCTGGCCAACACCCAACAGGAGCAGTGGCACTGGTCGCAGGCGGAGAGCGAATACCGGCGGGCGCTGGCGAAGGGCAGCCTGAGGGTACACCCGCACTTCGATCCCATCCGTGGCGATGCCCGATTCGCGAATCCGGTCCGCCGTATCTGGAACGAGCAAGACTGATTCGGCCTGACATCCATGTGGTATCGCACGCTCAGACCTGCGCTCTTTGCCCTCGAGCCCGAACACGCTCATCGACTCGCGCTGCAGGCCTTCCGGCTCGCGGGCCGACGCGGCCCGCGTATCCGGGCTACCGCCGCTCCGGTCAAGTGCCTGGGCCTGCGGTTTCCCAACCGCGTGGGCCTCGCGGCCGGGTTCGACAAGAACGCGATCGCGCTGGAAGGCCTGGGGTCTCTGGGGTTCGGTTTCATCGAGGTCGGCACGGTCACCCCGCGCGCCCAACCCGGTCAACCGCCGCCGCGTCTGTTCCGACTGCCCGCCGCGATGGCTCTCATCAACCGGCTGGGGTTTCCAAACGACGGCGCAGAGGCGGTCGCCGCGCGCTTGCGCCACCGCAAATATCGTGGCGTCGTCGGTGTCAACATCGGGAAGAACGCCTCCACTCCTCTCGAGCGAGGCGTTGACGACTATGTGAGCTGCCTGCGCACCGTGCGCCAGGTTGCGGACTACGTCGTCGTGAATGTCTCCTCGCCGAACACCGCGGGATTGCGCTCTCTGCAATCGCCACAGCTGCTCGAGCCTTTGCTGTCGGCACTCCTGCAGGAAAGACTGCAGGGGCCCCGCGGACGTCCGCTTCCCCTGTTGCTGAAGATCTCGCCCGATCTGTCGGTCGCCGAGCTGCGGGATATCGCCGACCTCCTGAAGAGGCTACCGCTGGACGGCGTGGTGGCTACCAACACGACGCTGAGCCGTGAAGATGTAGGCATCACCGCGAGCACGCGCGACGGCGGACTCAGCGGCAGACCTCTTCGCCCCCTGGCTGTGCAGACCGTTGCCACCCTGCGCTCATCCCTCGGCCCGGGCTTTCCGATTATCGGCGTTGGGGGAATAGATTCCGTCGGCGCCGCGCGGGCCATGCGCGCGGCAGGCGCAGACCTTGTGCAGATCTACACGGGGCTCATCTACCGTGGGCCGTCGCTAGTCTCGCAGTGCGTCCGCGACGGCCTCGAGTCCGTCACCGCGGCCTGACCACTGCCACCGCGCATCGGTCACCGAGAGTCCGGCGCAACGGGCGTCTCACACCTTGTGGGTTAAGATCCCGGCCCACGAGCTGCCCGCGTGCCCCCCACATCCCGCGCGAGCCGCCGCGACCGCGCGCCCTCTCAAGCCACTCGTGGAGTGCCTCGCAATGCGTATCGCCGCCGTTCTCGCACTGACTCTCATCCCCCTCATTGCTGTCGGCGCTGACCGGTCCTGCGATCGTGCCTGTCTCGAGTCGACTCTCGACGCATACCTCTCCGCCATCATCAAGCACGACCCGGCCGCTGCACCGCTGGCGGACAGCTATCGGCACACCGAGAATGCAATCAACATCCCGCTGGGGAAGGGTGTGTGGCAGAGCGTCACAGGACTGGGCAAAGTGCAACGCCGATACATCGACCCGGTGAGCGGCCAGGCCGCGTATTACGGCATCGTGGAGGAGAACGGCAAACTCGCCATCGTCACGGCTCGGTTGCGGGTCGAAGACCGCGCCATCACCGAAGGCGAATGGTATATCGCTCGCGACGGCGACCCCGGCCTGCCCGGCGCGAAGCCGCCGAATGTCTGGAACCCCGACAGCCTGACAGCGACTCCTCCCCCCGAGCGCGTGCTCCCGCCGGCCAAACGCCTGCCCCGTGCAACGATGCTCGCGATCGTCAACAGCTACTTCGATGGGATCACCTCGCACGATGGCACCGTTGTGCGCGCGCACCCTGGCTGTAATCGCTATGAGAACGGCACACGCGTCACAGGACGCCGCGGCGGTGTCGGCGATGACTGCGTCTCGGGCTTCGCCAACTTCAATCTGGCCAACGTTGCCGCGCGCCGTGTCGGCTTCGTCGACGATGAGGCCGGCGTAGTGCTCGGCATGGCGGTCTTCATCCGGCGCGCCGGCTCACCCGTGCCGCGCAACGCGTTCAGCGAATGGTTCTGGGTCGAGGACGGCAAGATCCGCAACATCTGGACGGCGATGTACTACCCCGGACCGGAGCGTCCGGTACCGAACTGGCCGCCCTTCGACGGCAATTTCCCGCTTCCGGCCGGTGTCATTCCGGCACCGGCACCGGGTCCGGCGCAGTAGACGCACGCCAGCCCGCGCTGCGACCCCCATGCCGACGCGCGCTGCGGCCCCCATGCCGACGCGCGCCGCGGCCCCCACGCCGACCCGCGCTGTCCCCCCATGCCGACGCGCGCTGCGACCCCCCCATGCCGGCGCGCAGGCCCAGCCCGCGGCGGCGTCCCTCTTGTATGCATACTCGTGTATATATACAATCACACATATGAACATCAGCACATTCGAAGCCCTTGCAGACCCCAGCCGGCGGCGTGTCCTCGAGACGTTGCGGCGCGGAGAGCAGCCCGTCAACGACATCGTGGCGGCCTTGGATATCCATCAGTCGGGAGTGTCTCGGCACCTGCGCATCCTGCTCGAGGCCGGGTTCGTCAAGGTGCGTCCGGAGGGCCAGCTGCGCCTGTATTCGCTGCGTCCGGAGCCCTTTCGGGAGATGGACGACTGGCTCGGAGGGTTTCGCATTCTTTGGGAAGGCCGGCTCGAGCGCTTTGCTGCAGCTCTGGATGCCAAGCGACTCGCTCGATCGCAGCAGCCGAAATCCACTCGCAGGGGGAAGAACTCATGACGCCGGAAACCAGTGCGCAGGCGCCCGTCCGCTTCGAGCGCCGCTACCAGAACGCCGAGGTCCGCGACCTCTGGGAGCTGTGGACGACCAAGGAAGGATTTGCATCCTGGTGGGGGCCGGAGGGATTTCGCGTGGAGGTCCACAAGCTCGATCTGCGAGACGGCGGCGAGCTGGTCTACGACATGATCGCAAGCGCGCCCGAGCAGATCGAGTTCATGAAGAAGGCCCACATGCCACTCTCCCACAGCACTCGCGGGCGCTTCGCCGACATCGCGCCGCTGCGGCACCTGGAGCTCCTGCACATCATCGATTTCGTGCCCGGACTGAAGCCTTACGAGCACCGGATGCGGGTTGAGTTCTTCAGCGAGAAAGGCGCCGCACGGATGGTGATCACGGTCGAACCGCACAGCACACCCGAGTGGAGTCAGAGGGCCGCCATGGGCATGGAGAGCCAGCTCACGAAGGTGCCTGGCGTTCTGGCCGCAAGAGCCGCGCGGCGGTGAGGTTCTGGGGCGGCAGTGCCTGCGCAGGCACTGCCGCTCCCACGAGCTCGCGCACCAGGGCCCCGGGTCAGGCCCCCTACTTCGGCAGCAGATGCATGAACGGCTCCGCTTCCCTCAAGGCTCGCGCATACGACGGGCGCTGCATCAGCCGATCGAGGTACGCCATCGATACCGGATGCGTCTCGCGCAGCGGACCGTAGAAGCGGTTTCCGTAAAACAGCGCAGGTCCCGCGGCGCAGTCCGCCATGGTGAACTCTTCTCCCATCACCCAGGTCTTGCCAACCAGGTCCGACTCCACCATGTCCAGCGCGGCGATGTAGGCGCGGCGCGCTTCATCGAGCCCGTAGGGATCGCGCCGGTCCGCCGGACGCAGCCGGTCGGCGGCGAATTTCTGCATCGGCGTATGCAGATACAGATCGAAGAACCGATCGTGCATCCTGACCTGGCGCGCGCGCTCGGGATCGGCGGGGATGAGCGCCACCTTGCCGGGATAGTGCAGGTTCAGGTACTCGATGATGATGGTGGACTCCGGAACCAGCTCGCCGCGGGCCTCATCGTGCAGCAGCGGAAACTTCCCCAGCGGCCAGAGTTTCCTGAACGCCCCGATCGTCGTGGCGTCGATGAGGATGGGCTGGAACGGAGTGTCGTTCTCGTAGAGCGCCATGAGCGCCTTGTGGCAGTACGAGGACAGAGGATGCAGATACAGTTTCAGTGCCATGATCTAAGGGTGGCGGCGTGCGCTACGAGTGAGACCGGCGCGGCCTCACTTCTTTCGGTCCATGGCGTACAGCACCGAGACCAGCGGTATCTTGTCGTCCTTGGCGGGATCCTTGCCGGCGACCCCCTGGTAGACGCCATGGGCGCAGAGCGCCCTGTGCGGCCTCTCGGGACTGACGAGCGCCGTCTGCTTGCTGTTCTCCTGCGCGGCCTGCGCTTGCTTATCCATGTAGCCGGCATCCTCGATCGCCTCCACGAGCGTGCCGTCCTTCATACGAATGTACCAGCGGGCGGAGCCGGAGGGCAGAATCTCTCCTTCCTGGATCGTGCCGCGCAGGAACACCTCGGTGTTCTTGGCTAAGTCCGCCGGCAAGGTGGACTCCAGATACACCATCTTCTGGTGAAATGGCCCGCCCTCGACTCCCGGCGGCCGATTCCAGCGCATCGCCAGCTCGAAGTCGGCACAGGTCTTGGCTTCCTCGAAACGGGTGTACGTCTTGCGGCCCCCAGGGCCGGAGTCCGTGGAGGACATGTAGGCGATCTTCTGCAGCTCTTTCGCGGTCGGGGCCTCGTCCGGACCCTGCTGCTGATGGCCGATGCCGAGCTTGTCGCACCCGGCGGTGGTGAGGGCGAGCAACACCAGGGCGCCGGCTGCCGATGTTTGAATGTGTCTCATGAGGTGTAGAACGCTCCAGGCGGGCGCGGTATCCCCTGGGGGATGGCGCGGAAAAAGCGCCGGCAGGACCTTCAGCCGGTGGCCGCCAACGCAGGATAGTCGACGTATCCTTCGGCGGCGCCGAAGTAGAACTTGTCGGCCTTCCATTCGTTCAGCGCTGCGCGCATGGCGAAGCGCCGCGGCAGATCCGGATTGGCGATGAACAGCTTCCCGAAGGCCACGGCGTCGGCCTCCCCGCTCGCGAGCACCTGTTCGGCCGTCTCGCGCGTGAAGCCTTCATTCATTACATAGACCCCGCCAAAGGCCGCCTTCAGACGCGGACCGATACGGTCATCCCCGAGGCGCTCGCGGGCGCAGATGAACGCAATCCGCCGCCGGCCGAGCTCGCGGGCGACGTACGTGAACGTGCCGCCACGATCGGAGTCTCCCATGTCATGGACGTCGCTGCGCGGGGCCAGGTGGACTCCCACACGCCCGGCTCCCCAGACCGACACCAGTTGGTCCACCACCTCCAGCAGCAGGCGCGCTCGGTTCTCGACCGAGCCGCCGTACTCGTCGGCACGCAGATTGGCGTTGTCCTGCAGAAACTGGTCGATGAGATAGCCGTTGGCCGCATGCAACTCAACACCGTCGAATCCGGCCTGCTGCGCATGCGCGGCGCCTCGCCGAAACGCATCGATGACGGCGTGAATCTCATTGCGCTCCAGCGCTCGGGGTACCACGTACGGCGTCTCCGGACGCACCAGGCTCACGTGGCCCTTGGGAGCCACTGCGCTGGGCGCCACGGGGGTCGCTCCATCCAGGAACATCGGGTGCGAGATCCGCCCGACATGCCAGAGCTGCAGGAACATTCGCCCACCGGCCCCGTGCACGGCACTGGTGACCTGCTTCCATCCCTCGACCTGGTCCGAAGACCAGATTCCAGGAGTGTCCGCATAGCCGACGCCCATCGGCGTGACGACGGTCGCTTCCGAGATGATCAAACCCGCGGATGCGCGCTGAGTGTAGTACTGCGTCATCAGCGCATTAGGCAGGCGTGCCGCGCCGGCACGCATGCGCGTAAGAGGCGCCATCAGGATGCGGTTGGGCAGGATCAGCTCGCCCACGCGCAACGAGTCGAACAGTGTGGCCATCGAGAATCTCGCCTGTCTGAACAGGCGAGATCATAGCGGACGATCAGGCCTTCCGGGTACGCTTACGCTCGCAGTTCTTGCGATCGCGCACCGTCGCGTACACGGTCTTGCCGAGAATCATGCGACCGAGCGTCACGCGCATTTCCGGCGCCTTCACGTCGGTGGGGAGCGAGGCGACGACGGCTTCGCCGCGGGCGCGGAACTCCTCCTCGTACTCCGGGGTCGTCAGGATGTACAGATCGTTATTGCGAATCCCCTTCAATACACGCCGCCCGGCATCCAGCGGGTCCATGCCCGGCGGCGGCCCCCGCATCTGGCGCATCTCCTTCGGCATGCGGGCCATCATCTTGGCGTCGGGCTTGAAGCCGGAGTCGGCCAGGGTCGCGGGGCGATTGCGGTTGGAGGTGCCGATGTTGGTGTTGACCAGGCCGGGACAGAATATCGACACGCCGATGTTGGTTTCGGCAAGCTCGTTGCGCAGCGCCTCCATCATGCCCACGACCGCGAACTTCGAAGCGGTATAGACGCCCGCCGGCCCATGCGCCAGCAGCCCGGCGAGGGAGGACGTGGCGACCACCTGCCCACCTTCCCCGTGGGCCTGGATCCGGGGTAAAAAAGTACGCACGCCGTTGAACACGCCGTTGAGGTTGACGCTCATTGCCCAATCCCAGTCATCGTAGGTCGCGGTGCTCAGGCCACCGACGACGGCGACGCCTGCGTTGTTGACCACGACGTGCACCTTCTGGAAGACCCGCACAGTCTCGAGCGCCGCCTTCTCCATCGCGGCCCTGTCGGTGACATCGACGTTGATGGCGTGCACCCGCTCGCCTGCGCTCTGCAGATATTTCATCGCCTCATCCAGGTGCGCCTGGGTGCGATAAGTGATCACGATTTTCATGCCGGCATCCGCGCAGGCGCGCGCGATCCCCAACCCGATCCCGCTGTCGCCGCCGGTGATGAAAGCGACCTTGCCTTCCACCTCTTTCATCGGTGTCGGGACCACAGGGCACTCGCCCGAGGTCGCTTCCGCGGCAGCCGCGCTCTTCAGCCCGCCGAGCACGGCTGCGGAAGTACCAACAGCGGCAAGCGCCGTGCCCTGCAGAAATCGACGCCGTGCGCGGCCGGACTGCGTCAACGCTGATCTTCGGGGATTGTCGCGGTCTGACATGTGTCCTCCATCAAGTGGCTCAGCGCTCGCCGGTCGCGCGCGTCGACCGCAATTTTACAGGAGGATTCTGCTGCCTTGAGGCGGGCTCGCGGTGGCAGTTGCTCCCGGACCCGGCCGGAGCGTGACCTCGACCGCACACCGGTCAGCTGGCGCCGTCGATCCGCGGGAGACCGGCCCAGATCCACATGCTCCAAGTAGTTGTGCTCCGCCATATCCAGCGCGTGCGCGGAGGCAACGTCAGTCAGCGTAGACGACAGTGTCACAGCGTTCAGCGGTGCGTACGAACGATCCCCGCAGCGTGCGCCACGGGCGCGGACTTCGTTGATGAGATCAAGTGCGCGCGGCGCCAACGCAGCAACAGCGGCGGATCGGATGACCCGGAGGCGGCCTATCGATTGTGATCACCTTCCCTGAATCGTTGCCCGCCGTCGTACAATCCGCGCTCCTGCGGTCACCGCCTCGAGGAACGATCGGAGCGCCATGAATAAGTACAGTGTGATCCCGAGGCTGGTGCTGGCCGGCCTGCTGGCGATGGCCCACGGGCAGCCCGCCCATGCGCAGGTTCCCCCGACCGAGGACCCCGACCAGCTCGCGATGCTCAAGAGCGACGACCCCCAGCTGGCGCGCAACAAGCGCCTGGTGTTCGACTTCTGGCGGATCGTCTACGAGGGCGGCCACATGGACCAGGCACCCAAATACATGGCCCCGACCTACATCCAGCACAACCCCAACGTGAAGTCCGGGCGCGACGCCTTCATCGAGCTGTTCAAAAAGCAACGTCCCCCGCGCCCGATCCTCCCGCGCATCAAGGTCCCGGTCATCTCCATAGTCGCCGAGCGCGACCGGGTGATCGTCAGCTATGTCCGCAAGGTGCGCGATCGGCAGAACCACGATCACATCTACTACATGACGTGGTTCGACTCTTTCCGCATCGAGAACGGCCTCATTGCCGAGCACTGGGATCCTTCGGAGCTGTGGGGCCCCGAAGGCAAGCCACCCGGCGCCGAATTCTTCCAATAGCTCATGGGCTCCCCGCGTGGGTTCCGCCGTGAGGTAGGAACCTTTTCCCTGATGCTCACCGGCCTCGGCTCGATCATCGGATCGGGTTGGCTGTTTGGCGCGTGGCGCGCCGCTGGCATCGCAGGACCCGGAGCGGTCTGGGCGTGGGTGCTGGGTGCGGCGATCATCCTCACCGTGGCACTCACGTACTCCGAGCTCGGAGCGATGTTTCCGGAATCCGGCGGCATGGTGCGCTACGGCCACTACTCCCACGGCTCGCTGGTGGGCTTCATCGCTGCGTGGTCGAACTGGATCGCCATCGTTTCCGTCATCCCGGTGGAGGCGGAGGCTTCCGTCCAATACATGGCCTCGTGGCCCTACCCGTGGGCTCAGAGCCTGTATGTGCACTCGGAGTTGACGTCGCCGGGGTTGGCCATCGCAGCCGTGCTCGTGCTCATCTATTTCCTGCTGAACTTCTGGAGCGTGCGGCTATTCGCAAGCTCGAACGCAGCGATCACCGTATTCAAGCTGGTGGTGCCGGCGTCAACGGGCCTGGTGCTGATCGCCAGCGGCTTTCATTCCGAAAACTTCAGTGTCCATCTGCAGGGCGACCCCCACACAATCGACCTGGCGGCGGTGCTGACGGCCGTGGCGACGGCCGGCATCGTATTCAGCTTCAACGGATTCCAGAGTCCGGTGAACCTCGCGGGGGAGGCCCGCAACCCGGCACGCAGTATTCCCATCGCCGTGCTCGGGTCGATCCTGCTGGCCGCGGTCGTCTATGTCATTCTGCAGGTCGCCTATCTGGGAGCCGTGCCGGCGAGCTTGCTGACCAAGGGCTGGCAGGGCATCGACCTCCGCTCGCCCTTTGCGGAGCTGGCGCTCATCCTCAATCTCAACTGGCTCGCCGTTCTGCTCTACGCGGACGCATTCGTCAGTCCGAGCGGCACGGGCATCACCTACACCGCGACCACCGCGCGCATGCTGTATGGCATGCAGCGCAACGGCACGTTGCCTGCAGCTTTCGGGGACCTGCACCCCAGATGGGGAATTCCACGCAATGCGATGTGGTTCAACCTGCTCGTCGCCTACCTCTTCCTGTTCCGTTTCCGCGGTTGGGGCACACTGGCCGCGGTGATCTCGGTCGCGACCATCATTTCCTATCTGACCGGTCCGGTGAGCGCGATCACGCTGCGGCGCACTGCCGCAACGATGCATCGTCCCTTCAGAGTACCGGCACTGCGCGTCATCTCCGCGCTCGCCTTCATCTTCTCGACCGAGCTGCTGTACTGGGCCAAATGGCCGCTGACCGGTGAGATCATCCTGTTGGTTGCCGTCGCCCTGCCTGTCTACCTCTACTACCAGGCACGCGCCGCATGGAAAGACTTCCCGCGACAGCTGCGCGCGGCCTGGTGGATCATCGTGTATCTGCCTGCGATCGCCTGCGTGTCGTGGGCAGGCAGCACCAAATTCGGCGGTCACGGTTATCTGACGTGGGGTTGGGATCTCGTGGTTGTCGCCGCGCTGGGACTGGTGTTTTTCATCTGGGGCGCGCGGTCAGGGTGGACGACCCCGGCAGTGGAGGAGGCGCGGATAGACCACGCCCCGCAGCCTTAGGCGGCGCCCGCCTTGTCGCCCATCGGCCCCTGCTTCCTGCGCCACGCCGCCGGAGGAGCGCCAAACTCGCGGCGAAATGCGCGACTGAACGCGGTGTCGGTCTTATAGCCCACATCCTCGGCAATCCGCGCGAGCGGCGCATTACTGCGGCGCAGAAGATTGGAGGCGAGCAGCATCCGCCACTGCGTCAGGTACTGCATCGGAGAGTTTCCCATCAGGTGTTGGAAGCGCTCCGCGAGCACCGACCTGGAGGTACCGGCCGAACGCGCCAGCTCTTCCAGTGTCCAGGGATGCGCCGGACGCTTGTGCAGCGCGTTCAGCGCGGCGCCGACGATCCGGTCACCCACGGCGGCCAGCCAGCCCGTCCGGCCCGCGCTCTGCTCGCTCATGTACAGGCGCAGCACTTCGATGAACAGCACCTCGGCGAGCTTGGCAAGCACTCCTTCCCCGCCCGGCCGAGGTGAATGGGCCTCGCTGAGCGCGTAGCGTACGGAGGATTCCAACCAGGCTCCCGCGCTCGAACCGCGGACGTTCACACGCACCAAAGACGGCAGGCCAGCGAGCAAAATCTGAGCGAGGCGGTGGTCGCACGCGAGATAGCCGCAGACCAGCGATGTCACCGCCCCGCCACCGCCGTAGGTGAGATAGCGCGGTCGGCGCGATAACACTTTATCCAGCGGAGAACCGCGCGCGGGAGTCAACCCGGGCTCGGAAGCCATTCGATGCGCATCGCCTTGAGGAAAGAGCACGACGTCGCCAGCGATCAGGCGTAGCGGCGGCTGCCCCAGCAACTCAACGACGCAATCCCCCTGGGTGATCAGGTGAAAAATGATGACGCGCTCTGCGCCCGGCTCCAGCAGCGGCGCGGCCGTGTTGGCACGCGGGGACTGATAACACCACGGGGCGGTGAAGCGGCCGTTGATGAAAATGGCGCCGACCAGGCGCACGACGCGCAGGGTCTCCGAAAGCGCGTCCACTCATGCTCCTGCGGTGTCGAACTGGACGTTCAAGCTCACCGGCACCGCATTGCGCACTGCGCTCGGTACTGGAGAGCAGTCATGCAGCCCGACGCCCGGCCGCCGCCGTAAAGCCGTCTCAACCCGCTGGAGCGCGGCCGCGATGCCTTGCAGGTTCATGACGCTACCTCGAAGAGAGCCCGGTCGCGATTGTGGGCGCGATGGCGCACGCCGCCAAGAGGGTCCGTCGGCGGCCGTTCGCGGGCGGACGATCGGACAAGAATTCCGGACGCCGTGCGAACCGTGCCGGACGCTCGCCGGAACTCAGGACGCGCGGACAGATTCGAACGACGCTCGGGCAGTACGGGATAGGCGGGCATCGGTTCAACTACGTCCCAACGCGTCACCAGCCGCGCAGCTTCCCCTCTCAATCATCACCCGGAGTTAACGACAATGAACGCCAACGCACTCATCGACACCGATGCCCTCAAAGCGCGCCAGCAGACCGCGTGGGCGAGCGGCGATTACGCCGTCATCGGCACCACGCTGCAGCTCGTCGGCGAGCTGCTTGCAGAAGCCTGTGATCTGCGCTGCGACGAGCGCGTGATAGATGTGGCCGCCGGCAATGGCAATGCGACACTCGCTGCAGCGCGCCGCGGCTGCAAGGTCATCTCGACCGATTACGTACCGGCCCTGCTCGAGCGCGGCGCCGAGCGCGCGCGTGCAGAATGCCTGCCGGTGGAGTTTCGCGTCGCCGATGCCGAGGCCCTGCCCTTCGATGACGGCAGCTTCGATGCCGTGTTGTCGACGTTCGGGGTGATGTTCTCGCCCGACCAGGCCCGCGCGGCGTCCGAGCTCGCGCGAGTGTGCAGGCCCGGCGGCAGGATCGGCCTTGCCAACTGGACACCCGAAGGCTTCATCGGCCAGATGTTCAGGATTCTCGGCCGCCAGGTGCCACCGCCGGCCGGAGTGCAGTCGCCGCTGCGCTGGGGAGTCGAAGCGCATCTGCGCACGCTGTTCGGAAATCAGATCGGCGCGCTCAACATCACCTCGCGAATGTTCATTTTCCGGTATCGCTCCGCGGCGCATTTCATCGACGCGTTTCGCAGCTGGTACGGACCCGTCCACAAGGCGTACGCGTCCCTGCCGGCGGATAAGGCCGCAGCGCTGACCAAGGATCTGACAGCAGCGCTCAACGAGTCGAATCGCGGTGGCGCCGGATCACTCATCGTCCCGAGCGAGTACCTCGAGATCGTCATCACCCGGCGCTGAGGCAACATCGGCGGCGCGGGCCTGGTGCGGCGTCAGCGCCGCACCAGGCTCATCTGCCGCCTCACGCTCCATCATCTGCCGCCGCAGGTTCCCGCGCTCCCTCATCCTGAAATCCCACGACGGCTGCGATTCGCCCGTCGGGGGCCAGCACGAACAGGTTGGTCCCGGTCCCTGCGCCGGAAGCCCAGTTGGCAAGCACCGACCCCTGGCAGTGGCGAATCTGTCCGTTGCGCTCGAGTGTCGCGCCGGGCATGAATCGCAGCGTCGCACCCGCGTGCTCCACGATGTCGTCCACCGATTCGAGTGCGCCGTAACGATCGCTGAAGCGTACAGTGGGCAGCGCAATCTTCTCGAACGCCGCGCGGCGCGCCGCATCGTCTGCGACGGTCCAGGCTTCGAACCATGCATCGACCACGGCGGCGGCGTTTGCGAATGCCTCCTCCGCCACGGCGTTCGCGAACAACGACAGCTGGAATCTCCACCCCTGGTGATGCTGGTCGCGGACCGCGGCTTCGGCAAAGGAATGCGCGAGATGCAGCCGCGTCCCCGCCGGCTGCGGCTCGAGGCGAATCGTCACGCACGAGACCCCCGGCGGGATGGGATTGCCGCTCTCATATCCGAAACTGAAGACCAGGCGTTCGGGAGCTTCGATGGTGAGCACCTCACCGGAGGCTCGCGCCCCGTTGGGATAACAGATCGATACGCGCCCACCAGGACGCGGCTCGATGCTGGAACCGGCACCCCACCATCGTGCCCAGCGCGCGTTGTCAGTGAAGAACCGGAATACTGTGCGCGCATCGGCTTGGATCAGTACGCTCCGCTCGAGCCTGTGCGGCAGATCTTTTTCCACTGATCACCTCCGGGGTCCCGAGTGAGTCCTGCGCTTGCGCCCCGGTCGCGGACCGCGCCGGCTCGCCTCCAACTCCGCCTCGAGCTTCAGCCGCCACAGACTGTCGTCCCACATCTGCTCGAGCAGCGGGCGCACGACGCCCAGGGCCTCCTTGCAGGCGCGATAGTGCCGGTGGCGGCGCTCACTGCGGACCTTATGGCAAGTCCGGCACATGTGCTATGCAATCCGCGGACACTTCGAGGGGGACGCATGGCACGAGCATTGACGAGCATCACCTGGATGGCGGTCGCCGCCCTCGGCGCACTGGCCTCCGGCCGTGCTCAGGCGGTCGTGACGATTGATTCAGGACAACTATCAGGCCGAACGGAGTCGGGCGTGAGCGCCTATCTCGGAATCCCTTACGCTGCTCCGCCCGTTGGTGCGGCTCGTTGGGAAGCTCCCGCACGGCCCGCTCCATGGAAGGGCGTCAGGTCGGCAGAAACCTACGGCGCAAACTGCCCCCAGACACGCAACGCCGGCAACCGCCTCGGTCCATGGACATCCGAATACCTCATCTCGGGGCCCACAGCCGAAGACTGTCTCTTTCTGAACGTCTGGACGCCGGACAGCGTCGCGCGACACCCCGTTCTGGTGTGGCTGCACGGCGGCGCCTTCACGAGCGGATCGGGGTCGGTCGCGATTTATGACGGCCAGTACCTGGCGCACCAGGGGATCGTCGTCGTCACGATCAACTATCGCCTCGGCGCGCTGGGATTCCTTTCAGCCGCTGCGCTCGGCCCGCGCTCTGGAAACTATGGTCTGCTCGATATGATCGCCGCACTCCAATGGGTCAAGCGCAACATCCCCGCTTTCGGCGGCGACCCGGGTCGCGTCACCATCGCGGGGCAGTCGGCGGGAGCGGCAGCCGTTCTTGCCCTCATGGCCTCCCCCGCCGCCAAGGGATTGTTCGCGCGTGCCATTGCGGAGAGCGGCGCGGGTGTATTCACGCTCGGCCAGTCCCTGGAGGAAGCGCAGCGACAAGGAGCCGAATTCGCGGAGGCGAAAGGCGCAACGACTGCCGCGGCTCTACGCGCACTATCCGCCGACGCGTTGATTGCACCCCTGACCGCGCTGGCGCCGGCGCCGAGCGGGATACCGTCGCATGGCCGCACTGCGCAGGACCGCGCGACGCCGAAGGACCACACGACACGGCATGGCCGCGCGCCGCCGCAGGACCGCACGCCGCCGCAGGACCGCACGCCGCCGCAGGACCGCGCGCCGCCGCAGGACCGCACGCCGCCGCAGGACCGCGCGCCGCCGCGCATTACGTTTGGCCCGGTCATTGACGGAACGGTCGTCTCGTCCGAGCCTCGGGCCGGTTCCGATGTCCCGCTGCTCACGGGCCTGGTCGCCGACGAAGCGAGCGCCCTGAATCCCAGCTACGGACATGCGACGCCGGCAAGCCTGAAGGACTACGCCGAAAGGGTGTTCGGAGCGGACGCCGCCCGCCTGCTTTCTCTGTATCCGGCCCCGGACGAGGCAACCGCAGGCGAGGCGAGCACCCGGATCCGCAGGGAGTTCGATCAAGCCAGCGCCTGGGTGTGGGCAGGACAACACTCGCAGGCGAAACACGCACCCCTCTACATGTACATGTTCCGGCACGCCGAGCCGGGCCCGGAGGCCGCGCGCTACCGGGCGTTTCATTCCTGCGAGATTCCATACGTTTTCGGCACTCTCGACCGCGGTGGCCGGCCGTTCGTGGCTGCCGACCGCGAGTTGTCACGAACTGTGATGCGCTACTGGGTCAATTTCATCAGCACCGGGGATCCCAATGGCGCAGGCCTGCCGGCGTGGCCGGTGCTGAACCCGGATGCTCCCCAGGTGCTGGACATCGACACCTCGAGCCGCGCTGCGCCGTTGCTCGATGAGCGCAAGCGCACCTTCTTCTCCGTGGAACTGGCCAAAGGAGTGCGTCCCTCGCTCTTCTGAGGCTCAGGGGCCGGCTCGCGGTCAGCCTTTCTGCGACGCGCCTTGGCGGGGGGCGATTCGCAGTAACCTATGCCCGGATGCAGGGGGTGCAGCGCGCGCCTCGCGGAGGAATCATCATGACCCGATGGGTGACGCTTCGCTTCGCGCCGATCCCTCCGGGATTGGCGTCACTGGCTTTGGCCGCCTGCGCAATGGCAGGGCTGTGCGCACCGGCTGTGAGCGCGACACCCCCGGCCGAGCAAGGCAAGGTCGTCGGGCTCGCCTTCGTCGGGCGCATGGTCGCGGATCTGGATCGCTCGGTGGCCTTCTATAAAGAGCTCGGGTTCCGCCAGGATCCGGCCGCCAACCCGGCGTGGCGCCGGGACGAGGTGCTCGAGCACTTGTACGGCATCGGGTCCGTCGAGACGCGGATGGCGAAGATGTACGTCATCAACTCGAGCACGCAGCAGCATTTCGTCGTTTATCTGCGCGAGCTGCGCGGCCTGAACCGTCGCAACCTCGCCAATCACACGGCTTGGGACCCCGGGGTCAGCCACTTCGGGCTCATCGTCCCCGATGCCCAGCAGACCTGGGAGCAACTGAAGGCCGCCAGCCTGCTGCACGCGCGCTCGTGGGGCGGTGAGCTGATCGCACCCCCGGGCCAGAAGAAGGGCATGCTCGCCTATCTCACCGACCCCGACGGGCTGGACATCGAGCTCATCGACCAGCGCCCGGCGGCCCCCGCCGAGGGCGGCCGGCCTGCACGGCCCGCCCTGCTCCCCGGCGTCAACCATGTGGGTCTGGTCGTGCTCGACTCCGACAAGGCGCGCGCGTTCTACGGCGACCTGCTGGGAGGACACCTGCTCACGACCGAGGCGCCGTGGCTGAAGGGAGACTTCTATGACTCCGCCGTCGGCGGGCACGGCAACATCCTGCGCTTCTACAACGAAGTGTTCACTGACGCTGCCGCCCCCAGCTCGCATCTGAATTTCGAGCTCGTCGAGTTCCAGAACCGCAAGAAACCCGTGGTGCCCGCCAGCATCACCGACATCGGCGTGGGCTACGTCGGCTTCGAGGTGCAGGGCCTGGATGCCTTTGTGAAACGGGTCGAGGCCGCCGGCGGCAAGCCCCTATCCAACAGCGGCATCGTGAGCATGCGCAGCGGAACGCGCGAGGTCATGGTGCGCGATCCGGACGTGGGGGGCTTCGTCGAGCTCTTCGAGCACCCCAAGAAAGAAGCTTCCTCGACAGCCTCGCGGTAACCGCGTCCGTCCGGCAAATCCTTGATGACGCCCGGCCGGGGTGCCCCGCGTAATCGCGGCAACCGCTGCGGTCGTCGTGGCGAGCGCAGGAGCGGCGCCTGCGATAGCATCTGGACCCGATGACCGGCAGCATCGCAATCAGAGTCTCGCGCCTGGCACCTTGGGCGTGCCTCGTCGTGCTGCTGTGCGCCCTCCCCACGGTGGCGCCAGCGTTGACCTGCTCGCAAATGAAGTTCCGGGACGCGCCTGCCACGATCTGCGAGGTCGCTATCGGTTCGGACCGCCTGCAGCTGTTTCTGAAGGACACCGCGGGCATGCCCTTTACCTCGTTCCAGCGGCTGGACCAGGCACTGGCGGCACGCGGCGAGCAGCTCACGTTTGCCATGAACGCGGGCATGTATCGCGAAGACTATTCCCCACTCGGGCTGCTGGTCACCGACGGGCGCCAGCTCCACCAGCTCAACCTGGCCACCGGATACGGCAATTTCTATCTCAAGCCGAACGGCGTGTTCGTGCTTTCGGCCTCCGGTGCGCGCATCGTGGAAAGCTCGGCGTACCGCTCTCTGCAGGACTCGCCCGTGCTCGCCACCCAGTCCGGGCCGCTGCTGGTGCAGGACGGCAAGATCAACGCCGCCCTGAACCCGCAGGGCACTTCCCGGCTCATTCGCAACGGCGTCGGCATCATCAGCGCCACGCGGGTCGTGTTCGCCATCAGCGAGGACCCGATCACCTTCTACGAATTCGCGCTGCTGTTCCGGGATGGGCTCAAGTGCGCCGACGCTCTGTACCTGGATGGCAACGTGTCGAGCCTGTATGTCAGGAGCCTGGGACGCGATGACGAGCGCGCGCCCATCGGCCCCATCATCGGGGTCACCGTCCCGGCGCCCCACTGAGCGGCTATCTGCCGGCCGCCGCCGCCTGCATCTGCGCAGTGAGCTGGTCGTCGATCTCGTTGGCGCGCAGATAGGCCGGCCGGCTCAGCAGCGGCGCCACATAGCGCTCGAAGGCGGGACGCTTGTCGATGCTCCCGAAGCGCATCCCCCAGTTCAGCTGCGACCCGACGTAGAGGTCCGCGGCGCTGAAACGACCCCCGGCCAGGTACCCGTTGGAGACCGCCTTCTCCAGGGTATCCACGGTCGTCGCGTAGGTACCATAGCCCATCATCCGGGCCCGCTCCGGCGGGGCCTCGAATCCTGCGGCCTTGTTGGAGGTCGCCGCTTCCACCGGCCCGGCGGCGAAGAACAGCCACCGATAGTAGGCCGCACGTTGGGGATCGCCGGGCGGCGGAGCCAGGCCGGCCTGCGGGAACGCGTCTGCCAGATACGCGCAGATCGCGGCGCACTCGGTGATGACCTGCCGCCCATGGGTGAGCGCCGGGATCTTCCCCATCGGGTTGATGGCCAGGTAGGCCGGCCCCTTCAGCGTCGTGGCGTAATCGAGTATCTCGGTGCGGTAGGGTTGACCGACTTCCTCCAGCATCCAGCGCACGATCCGGCCCCGCGACATGGGGTTGGTATAAAACACCAGCTCATCCGCCATTGGCTCCCTCCCGCGTTCTCGAGCTTTGCTGTACTGTTGCGTCATGAAAATCCGGGGCATCGCGGCCACACTGTTGCTGGGGGCGCTGACGGCTTCTGCCAGCCCCACCTTCGCCGGTTGCACACTCGGCAAGCTCGCCGAGCTCCCGGTCACCATGTCCGGCGCGCTGCCCATGGTGACGGCGCAGATCAATGGAGTCGACGCCCGCTTCATCGCCGACAGCGGCTCGTTCAACAGCATCATCTGGAACACCGTGACCGACGATTTCCACCTGCGCGTGGATCCGCTCCCGTACGAGCTGATCGTGCGCGGCATCGGTGGATCGACTTTGGCATCGTACACCACGGTGAAGCGGTTTTCGCTGGCGGGCATTCCGCTGCACGATGTGCAGTTCGTGGTCGCCGGTAGTGGGCTGGGACGCGACTCAGTCGGGGTGCTGGGCCAGAACATCTTCCGTGTCGCGGACATCGAATACGACCTTGCCAACGGCGTGATTCGCCTCATGCGCCCGAAGGACTGCAACAAAACCGTGCTCGCGTACTGGGTCGCGGACAAACAACCCTACTCCGTCATACCCATCGACTGGGCGACCTCGCGAGACCCGTTCACCGCGGCGGTCGCGTACCTGAACGGAGCGAAGATTCGCGTCGTGTTCGACACGGGAGCCTCGAGATCGTCCCTGTCGGTGCGCGCCGCCGAGCGCGCCGGTGTCAAGATCGGCGACAGCGAAGTCCGCTCGGCCGGCGAGGTATTCGGCATCGGGCGCCGTCGGGTGCAGAGCTGGATCGCCCCCTTCGCCAGCTTCAAGATCGGCGATGAAGAGGTCCGCAACACCCGCCTTCGCATCAGCGACCTCGCCGGCGACGCCGACATGATGATCGGCTCCGATTTCTTCCTCTCACATCGGGTCTACGTGGCCAGCAGCCAGCGCAAGCTGTATTTCACCTACAACGGAGGACCGGTCTTCAACCTCGAGGCCGTGCCGTTGGCGCCCGTTCAGGCCGGCGAGCCCGGCGCGACGCATCCGGGAGCAACGCCGGTTGCGACTGCGGCGGGCGGCACGCCCCCCGCAGGCTCGGGCAACGGCGCTGCCGCGGCAGCGCCCGCCGAGGCAGCCGGCACGGCGACTCCCGCGGAGACCCTCGATCAGCCGACCGACGCCGCCGGCTTCGCCCGCCGCGGCGCGGCGTTCGCCGCGCGACGCGACTTCGAGCATGCCATTGCCGACCTGACTCGCGCCTGCGAGCTGGCGCCGAACCAACCGGACTACTTCTATCAGCGAGGCGTCGCGCGAGAGAACAACCGGCAGCCCTTTCAGGCCATGGAGGATTTCAACCAGGCATTGAAGCTCGAGCCCGATGATGTACCGGCACTGCTGGCGCGCTCTGCCCTACACCTGGCGGCGCGCGATCCGACCGCCGCCGGTGCAGACCTGGATGCCATAGACCGCATCGTGCCCAAGGATGCCGACGTTCGTCTGCCCCTGGGCAACCTCTATGGGCGCGCCGGGCGTCTCGAATCGGCCATCTACCAATTCGATCTGTGGCTTCACGATCGCGGCGACAACCCGCACCGGTCGGAGGCGTACTTCGGACGCTGCCGCGCGCGGGCGCTGTTGGGGCGGGATCTCTCCAAAGCGCTCTCAGACTGCAACCACGCGGTACGCCTGGAACCGACGGCGGCCCGTGCGCTGGACACGCGCGGGCTGGTACGTCTGCGGATGGGCGACTTCGACAAGTCCATCGCCGACTACAACGCCGCGCTGAGCTTGCAGCCCAAGCTCGCCTGGTCGCTCTACGGGCGCGGCCTGGATGAGCTCCGCAAGGGGATGTCCGCCAAGGGACAGGCCGACATCGCGGCCGCCACGGCGTTGGCCCCCCTGTTGCCGGAGGAAGCGAAGCGGCGCGGCCTGGAGCCCTAGCCCGCCGGTTGTCTTGGGGTCCACAGGACGGCCGGTCGCGCATTGCGCGGCGACCTGACTTGAAGTCAGAATGTCGCAGAACCTGGCGAGCGACGCTGGAAGAGACTGTAAGAAGAATCCGCAACCAAGTGAGGGCGCGCTGTGAAAGGACACGATCGTCTGCGCAACCGTCTGACGGTGCTGGGACTCACGGCGCTGATGGGTGCGAGCGCCCAGGTCACGTTCGCGCATCACTCCCTGGGTGGCGAGTTCGACACCCGCAAGACGCTCAAGCTGACCGGCGTGGTCTCCCACGTCGACTGGGCCAACCCGCACATCTACGTCAATCTCGCCGTCACCGACGCGAGCGGCAAGGTCTCGACCTGGCGATTGGAGTGTGTGCCTGTTGCCATGGCCCGCAAGGCGGGCGTCAGCATGAAAATGCTCCAGGGTAACGGCGACCGGGTCACTATCGACGCCTACCCGGCCCGGGACGGCACCCCGCAGCTGGGGTTCCTGGCCAAAATTACCTATCCCGACGGACACCACTTCCAGTTCGCACAGGACACGGCCGCGGAGGGGAAGTAGACATGAGTCTGCACAATCTGGCCCATCACGGGTGGGCCCATTGCGGGCGTTCTCTGGCGCTCGCGGCGCTCGCCGGCGCGGCGTGGATACTCTGTGTCCCCGCGACGCATGCGGCCAACGAGGCTGCATCGCCGCACAAACCGGTGCCGCGGCTGTCGGACGGCCACCCCGATCTCAATGGCACCTGGGACAACGGCTCGGGAATCGACTTCGTGCAGCCGCAGAAATCCTCCGACGGGTCCGTCTGCATCGCTGGCTGCAAACCCGTGGCCGCCGCCCCGCCGCCGCCGCCACCACCGCCCTCGGGGCGAACGCCGGCAACGACTTTTCCCAGCTACCGGCCGGAGTTCCTCGCCAAGGTAAAGGACCTCAACAAGCGCCAGGTCCAGGAGGATCCGGTCCTGCGCTGCAAGGACCCGGGACTGCCGCGCATCGGGCCGCCTGACAAGATCGTGCAGCGACCGGGGCAGATCGTGTTCCTGTACGACGACGTCTCCGGGGCTTTCTGGCGCATCATCCCCACCGACGGCCGTCCGCATCGCACGGACGTGGACCCGAGCTATCTGGGGGACTCGGTCGGTCATTGGGAAGGGGACACGCTGGTCATCGAGGCGAACCAGTTCAACGACGACAGCTGGCTCACCGACAATGGCGCATTCCACTCGGCCGACATGCGGGTCACCGAGCGGCTGCACCGCGTCGGCGATGTGATCGAGTACCAGGCAACAGTAGAAGACCCGAAGGTGCTGCTCGAGCCCTGGCATCCCAAGATGCGGGTCATCAAGCTCGCGACCAACGAGCTTGCCGAGCCGACCCCGTGCGTGGACACCGACCTCAAGCACCTGGTCGACGACTCGCACCACCCGAACCCGCGCTGAGGCGCAACCGCGCCGTCAGGCTTCGACGCTCGCTCCCGTTCGGGAGCCCAGGAACCGGACCAGTGCCGGATCGGCCGCATACGCGACATTGAAACGCAGACAGTCCCCGCACTGGCCGGTGGGCGAGAACAGTGCGCCTTTCGCCAGCAGGATGCCTCGAGCCTGCGCATCCAGCGCCAATCGATCCGGCTCGACGTGCGGCGGTAATCGCGCCCACAGGAAGATCCCCTCGCCTCCCGAGCCTTCCACGGCCAAACCGGCAGACGCCAGCGCGCGTGATGCGTCGGCGCGCGCTTTCGCCACACGGTCGCGCAAACGCTCGATGTGGCGCCGGTACTTGCCGCCGTCCAACACCTCGCGAAGCACGAATTCCACCAGCGCCGAGCCGGACAACACGCCCAGCAGCTTCCCCTCGATGAGCGGGCGCAGCAGCTCGTCGCGCGTGGCCACGAAGCCGATCCGCAGCCCGGGGCCCAGCACCTTGGTGAAACTCCCGACGTAGATCACACGCTGCAGCTCGTCGATCTGCGCGAGCGACACGCTGTGCGGGCTCGCCAGATCCGTGTAGACGTGATCTTCGGTAACCAGGAAGTTATAGCGTTCCGCGATCTTGAGAATGCCGTGGCAGCGCGCAGCCGAGGCGCTCGTGCTCGTAGGATTGTGGAGCAGAGTCTGCGTGAACATCATGCGCGGGTTGTGGAGCTTGGCGGCGGCTTCCAACGCATCTAGATCCGCTCCATCGGCGAGCCGCGGCACCGGAATCAGCCGCAGGCCCCGGCTGCGCAACTGAGCCGGCAGCACGAAATAACCCGGGTCCTCCACCAGCACGGCATCTCCCGCGCTCAGCAGCGTGGTGGCGATCAGATCGAACGCATGCGAGGCGCCGAACGTTACGACCAGATGTTGGGCCGCCACGGGTATGTTGGCGAGGCGGAGTCGCTCGGCGAGCAGCTCTCGCAATAAAGCGTCTCCCTGCAACGTTGCGGATTCTACCGCGGCACCGCTCTTGCCGAACCGGGAGAGGGTCGATGAAGGGATGCCCTCGGCGAGCCACTCCGCCGGCAGGAATCCGGAGCCGGCGGGCACGACGACATTTTCCTGCTCCAACAAGTTTCGAGTGAAACCCAACACAGGGTCCGCACTCGGCGCAGGACCCAGCTCGACGCGTGCGGCTTGCCGGCGGATACGCGCAACGAAGTATCCGGAGCCGGCGCGCGCCTGAATCAATCCCTTGGCACTGAGTCGCTGGAACGCAGTTGTCACCGTATAGGCACTCACACCCGCCCGCCGCGCGAGCTGACGAACGGAGGGCAAGCGGAACCCCTCCGGCAGCCGGCCGGACTCGATCAGGCGGCTCACCTCCTCGACGAGCTGATCGCCCAACGGCTTGGGGGAATTGCGCACGACCTGGAACATGTCAGCTCTGCACTCCCATCACGGCAGTCATCACCAGCAACACGCTCATCGTAACGTTGAACACCCGTCGATATCCCGGCAGGGACAGCAATCGGCGCAGGACGCTGCCGAACAGCGCCCACGCACTCACGCAAGGTACATTGATCAGCAGGAACAGCAAGGCCACCAGCATCGCCGCCGCCGCCACCGGGCCGTGGCGCGGCAGAAACACGGCGGCCGTCGTCATGGCAATCATCCAGGCTTTCGGGTTCACCGCCTGGAATGCCACCGCTTCCGGCAGGGTGATCGGGCGAATCGCGGCCTTGCCCGAGACCGCTCCCGCACCGGCCAGGCGCCAAGCCATCCATATCAGATAAGCGGCACCCACCCACGTCATTGCAGTGTGCAGCAACGGCCACCGCTCAAAGAGCTCACCCAGGCCGATACACACCAAAGCCGTCTGCAAGGCCGCACCGATGGCGACCCCGAGTATGTGCGGCACCGTGGCGCGATAGCCGAAGCTCGCCCCCGAGGCTGTCACCATGACGTTGTTCGGTCCGGGCGTGATGGACATCACGGTCAGGTAGGTTGCGAGTTGGGTTACGTCGAGCATGGGCTGCCACCAGTGACTGCAGCCAAGATAGACAGCGCTCGGATTCGCTCACAGAGGCACCCCCGGCGCACAGCCGCAAACTGTGCTGGTACACCGACCAGTACAGTGTGCTTCGAGCCGCGCGGCCCGCGGCGGTACTTCCGGGCACGCAACGGCGATAGTCATCGCCGCAGCCGCGAGGACGCCCATGGCAACCCTCATCAGCGAGTCGATCCCCGAGTACCGCTTCAGCCGCCGCGCCGCCGTGCAGCCCTCGGCGATCCGGGAACTGCTGCGCGATGCATCCGTGCCCGGAATGATCTCGTTGGCCGGCGGAATGCCGCAGCCCCAACTGTTTGACGTAGAGGGAATCCGCCAGGCAACCCTCGAGACTCTGCAGCACGCGCCAAGCCAGGCGCTGCAGTACGGCCCGACCGAAGGCCAGGAGTCGCTGCGGAGAGCGCTCGCTGTCCACCTGTCGCAGCGCGCGATGCGGGTGAGCCCCGACTCGATTCAAGTCACCACCGGATCGCAACAGGCCCTCGATCTCATCGCGCGGGCGTTCCTGGATGAAGGGGATCGGGTGGCGCTCGAAGTACCGACCTACCTGGCCGCCGTACAGGCCTTCGACCTGCGCGGTGCGCAGTATCTGGAGATACCCGCCGCTGCGGATGGCGCCGCTGTGGACAGCCTCGAATCGGCGCTGGCCGCGGACCGCGGCAACCCGGTCCCCAAGCTCGCTTACGTCGTGAGCAATTTCGCCAATCCGAGCGGGGCTTCGTTGAGCGTCGAGCGCCGCCTCGCGTTGCTTCGCTGGGCAGTCGCTCGCAGAGTTTTTCTGTTGGAAGACGATCCGTACGGGGACTTGCGTTTCCGCGGTCACGCTGCGCCGCCGTTGTGGGTGCTCGCGCAACGAATGCCCGGCGCCGCAGCGTGGTGCGGCTACGTGTCATCGCTTTCGAAAATCGTCTCCCCCGGATTGCGCATCGGCTGGATGGTCCTGCCCCCACGTGTCGCCAACACGGTGACGCGCATCAAGCAGGCGCTCGATCTGCACACTTCCAGCCTCACGCAGGAAGTCGCAGCTCGCTATCTTCTGACCGGCGAGCTCGAGCGACGCCTGGACACGGTGCGTCGCACGTATCAGGAACAGTGCGAAGCGCTGTGCTCGGCACTTCACGACCGATTCAAAGGCGAGATCACGTTTTCCGTTCCCGACGGTGGCATGTTCCTGTGGTGCCGTTTCCGGGAACGTATCGACACCGCGACGTTGTTGGCCCACGCGCGGGAACATGGCGTGATTTTCGTTCCCGGCACGGTGTTCTACCCGCGGGGCGGTGACCCGGCGACATTCCGTCTGAGCTTCTCGACCTGCTCGGCCGACGAGTTGCGCGAAGGCGTACGCCGTCTCGAGTTGGCGTTGCGCGCCTGCCGCGACAGCGGCGCGATGAAAATCGAGGCGTTCCGCGATCACCGCAGATAGAACCTGAGCCGGACCTCGCGCTGCTCACCGGTGCGGGCAACTGCAGCCCGTTGCTCGATGACAGTGAAAGGGGAGGGTCTCGACATGTTCTTAACTCGCGGCCGACAACATTCGTGGGAACGCGTGCCGGTACCGCTAGTGTCGCTCGCTCTGCTGCTGGCTTCCTGCGGCGGCGGAGGCAGTAGTGGCTACAGCGGCGGCGGCAACAACAGCGGCATGGGGAGCAGTCCAACCGTTCCTCCTGCATCCGTCATGCTCTCCATTCAACCGACTTCGATCGTCGCGGGCCAGAGCGCAACGTTGACCTGGTCGACGCAGAGCGTCGATTCCTGCACCGCAAGCGCAGGGTGGACGGTTTCCCAGGCAAGCGGCGGCACCGCTACGGTGACGCCCACCGCTGCGGGAACCGTCACTTACACGTTGACCTGCATGGCGACCGCCGCTGCGGTCGGCGCTTACGGGATGGCCGGCGCCCCGACCTCCGGCGCGACGAGCGCGACAGCAACACTGACAGTCACCCCGGCCAGCACGTTCTCCTTCACGAGCCTGGTCAGCGACACCTCCGGCACCGGTGCCCTCACCACGGATCCCGATCTCGTCAACCCGTGGGGCATCGTCCTCGGCCCCGGCACGCCGATGTGGACTGCGAACAATCACTCCGAGACCTCGACTCTGTACGATGGGAACGGCAAGGCGCAGCCCACCAGCGGCCCACTGGTCGTGGGATTGCCGAAAAGTGCGAGTAATGTCGCTTTCGACCCGACGGGCATCGCGTTCAACGCGACCACCGATTTCGTGGTGAGCGCCGCGGGCAAGTCCGGCGCGGCGAAGTTCATCTTCAGCGGCGAAGGCGGAATGATCGCCGGATGGTCTCCAACGGTGAGCCGCACCAGCGCGATCACGATGTACACCGACGCCGGCGGAGCGGTCTATAAAGGTCTGGCCATCGCCACCAACGGCACGGCGAACTTTCTCTACGCCACCGACTTCCATAACGCCAAGATCGACCTGTTCGATGCGACCTATGCCAGGCAGACGCTCGCTGCGGGCAAGTTCGTCGATCCGAATCTGCCCGCAGGCTACTCCCCCTTCGGAATCCAGGCCGCCCACAATGGTGCCGGAGGCACCTGGCAGATCTACGTGACGTATGCCATGGCGCAGCCACCGGACAATCACGACAACATGAACGGCGCCGGACTCGGCCTGATCGACATCTACGATGCCGCTGGCACGTTCGTGAAACGCCTGGTGTCTCCGGGCGGCGCGCTGAACGCCCCGTGGGGCCTCGCCCCGACGCCGCCTGATTTCGGCACGCTGAGCAACGTACTGCTGGTCGGCAACTTCGGCGACGGCAAGATCAACGGCTACGATGCCTCTTCCGGGCAGTGGATCGGCACCATCATCGATTCCACCGGCGCCGCGTTCTCCTCCCCGGGCTTGTGGGGGATTGCGTTCGGCAACGATGCCGCCAATCAGCCGCACAACACGCTGTTCTACGCAGCCGGGCCGAATGACGAGGCGAACGGCGTATACGGACGGATCGATCTGGGGGCTGCGCCCACGCTGAACGCGCCACCGGTGGTCACGTTGACCGTGCCATCGGGCACGCTCACCGGCTCCGTGACCCTCACGGCCACGGCCCAGGACCCGATCGCCATCGCGAAAATTCAGTTCCTGGTCGGCACGACGCCGATCGGAACGGCCACCACCTCACCGTTCACCGTTCAGTGGGACACGACCACCGTGACCAACGGCTCGGTGTCCCTGACCGCCGTCGCGACTGACAGCGACGGCAACGTCGGCACATCGGCGGCGGTCACGGCGGCCGTCAGCAATTGAGGTGCGCGCTCGCTACTTGTATTGCAGGTGCTCGCTGAAGAACGGCAGCACGTGGGTCTCCAGGCGCTCATTGATCGCACTCACGTGATCGCCTGAGTAGATCTCGAACGTGTGCGCCAGATGCTCGGCGGTCAGCATCTGGTCCAGCGTGCGGATGGTATTGGCGATGCCGACGTCGCGGTCGCCCGCGTCGAAGGCGATCGCGCGGTAGGTCCTGAGGTTGGGCAGAGACTGATCCACCATCGCGAGCGGGGCGTTCGCCGCCCATTCGGCGATCACCTGTGGAACCGGCTTGCCCTCGACCACGGGCAGGTCGAAGAAGCGGGGTGGGTTGCGCGGGTTCGGCGACCAGGCGGCCGCGGAGGCCAGCATGGCCTTGGTGCCGAAGTCGGCCGCTGCAAGCTCCTCCGCCGAGCTCACCTTCGCGGCCCGCTCCGCCGTGCGTGGATCGGGCTCGATGCTGGCTCCGAGGCAACAGGGGCTCATGGCATACAGGCTGGAGAACACTCCGGGGTATTGCATGCCGATGCGCAGCGTGCCGTAGCCGCCCATCGAGTGGCCGGCGAGGCCACGGCTCTCGGGCTTGGCCAGTGTCCGGTAGCGCTGGTCGATATATTTCACCAGATCCTTCGTCAGGAACGCGTCCCAGTCACCGGTAGTCGGAGAGCTCGAGTACATGCTGCCCGAGTACTTTGTGAAGGCATTCGGCATCACGATGATGAGCTCGCGTGCGCCCTTCCGATAGGCGCGATCGACGGCTCCCTGGACGTTGACGAAGTGCCGGCCGTTGAGTCCGAACCAGTGTGCGTCGGAATCCGTGAATCCATGCAGCAGATAGAGCACCGGGTAACGTCGCTTCGGCTCCTTCGCGTAGCTCGGGGGCAGATAGACCGACACCAGGCGGTCAGGCGAATCGCCCTCGAGGTTTCCCATGAGAGAGTCGCCGTGCACCGAGATGCGCTCATACTTCCCGGCGCTTGCCGGAGGCGGAGTATGCACGTCATCGGATGCAAGCGGAGGCCGCGGCGCGGCGCCCGAGCGCCGCAAGAGCGCCCTGGCGGGCCCCGCCTCGTGCCCCATGACCTTCATCGGCAAGAGCATCAGCTCATAGTCACCGGGCTCGACAGCCTGCAACGACAACCCTTCCACGACCGGAATGTTCTTGCCGAGCAGAATGCGATGGGTCTGCGGCTCCGCGAAGCCGAAGCGCTCGATCGACAGGTAGTCGATACCCACGAGCTCCACGCCTGCATCCGCGAGCAGCTGCGCCGCATCAGGGGCGAGGTAGGTGAAGTCCTGGTGAAACTTCGGGTCGGTCATCCAACCGTTGCGGCTGTTGCGGGTGCGGAAGAAGATGCGCCGCGCGCCGCGCCAGTCGTGCTTGTTGAGCTCGGCGGCATCGATCGCCCTCGCCTCCGCAGAGCAATCGATGACGCGCACCGGTCCGATGAAACGATCCAGCGGAACCTGATCGAGCGAAGCGCCGCCTTTGATGAAATGCATCGGCGCATCGACGTGCGTGCCCGTGTGCGCCCCGAACGAGAAAGCCGATAGAGTCACCTGCGCGCCGCTGTCCAGGCTCTGCACGAAGTCGAGCTGCAGCGGCGGATTGCCTGGATAGACCGGGGTGATATGGGGGTCGATCGGCGCGCTGACGTCGATCCAGCCGGCACCGGTGAGCGCGGCGGCCGCGGGAGGCTGGGCAAGCGCCGCCCCGGAGCCGGCAACCAGGAGAGGCAACACACACGGTATGAGCCAACGTTTCACGGCAATCCCCCTTGCACGTCTGCGCGTGCGCAAGCCCCTGGATGGGCCAGCCTACTCTACTGACCGGTTCGGAAGCGCGTCCACATGCGTGTGCGCAATCGCACGTACGATTGGCTCTTGGCAAGCTCCGGAATCAGGCGTGTGGCGAGCTCACCCTGGGGAAAGATGGTCGCATTCCTCAGCTCCGGCCGCACCTGCGGCTGGGAGGCCAGGTTACCGTTCGGGAAGCGTGTCGAGTTGCTGTTCTGCGCGGCGACCGCGGGGTCCATCAGGAAGTTGATGAACAGGTGGGCATTACCCGGATGCGGGGCGTCCGCCGGAATGGCCGCGACATCGAACCACATGACCGCGCCCTCGCGCGGGATCGAGTAGCGGATCTGCTCGCCGTTGGCAGCAATCCGGACCCGCTCCTGCGCCTGCATCGCATCGCCGTTGCTGGCGATGATCAGACACAGCTCACCGGATGCCAGATCGTCGACCAGCGAGCCCGTGCTGATCTTGCGAATCGAGCCGCGCACCGCCATGAGCGCGCGTTGCGCCCGCTCCAGAACCTGCGGATCCTCGCTGTTGGGCGGCTCGCCCAGCCACGCCAGCACGCTCGGAACGATGACGTTGGGCGCCTCGTAGAGCCCGATGCCGCAGTCGGCGAAGTGACTGGCGACCTGCGGGTCGAACAGCATCGACCAGCTGTCCAGCGGAGCGGCCGGCAGGCGCGCCAGAACCTTGCGCGCATCGTAGGCGAACCCGGTGATCCCCCACGCATACACGACCGCGTGCGCATTGCCGGGGTCCTGTGCAGCCAGGCGCCGCATGATCTGCGGGTCCATGTTGGCAAGGTTCGGAAGCTGGCGCTTGTCGAGGGTGCGAAACACCCCGGCCGGGATCAGCGAGTTGAGGTATGCCCCGGAGGGGAAGACGACGTCATACCCGGAATGCCCGGCCAGCAAGCGCGTGGCAAGCGTATCGTCGGAGTCGAACACGTTGTAGTGGACCGTGATCCCATACCGGGCCTGAAATTCGCGCAGCACCTCGGGCTTGATGTAGTCGTACCAGTTGTAGACGTTCAGAACCCGCGGCTCGCCCTTCGCGCCCTCTCCTGCGGCTTGCGGCGCTGCGCCGGAGTGCGGCTGCCCGCAGCCGCCCAACAGCAGCAGCCCCAGCAATGCCACGCAGCAGCGCACCGCCGGCTCCCTCAGCGCTCCGGCATGGGCGCCACGGCCGGACTGCGATGACCCTGCGCGTCGACGGAGCGAACCCCGAAAATAACATTGTCCTTGGAGATCGGGAGCGTCGCGCTGCTGTGCGCGACCTGGGCAGAACGCTGCCACTGCGCGGCACCCAGCTGCCTCCAGAGCACCTCGTAACGCACACCGCTGCCGTTGCCCTGCCACTGGAGCGTCGAGGCGTTGTTCAGCGCCTTGGTCAGGATTCGAACGTTCGTGGGCGCCGGCGGTGCGTACGCCAGTGCCGCGAGAGTGGCGGCGTTCAGCGCGGCCACGCGTGCCACGTACTGAAAGTCGACGTACTTCAGCAGGTCCCCGTATTGGATGCCGTTCTCCACACGCGGGGTCTGATGCTGGTGGTTGTAGTCCTCGCGCCATTCGGTCAGGCGGACGGCTGCGAATCCCTCCTGGTTGAACGACTGATGATCCCCGCCCCGGAGGAAGCGATCCCGGCGGAACTCCAGCACGGGAGTGAGGCCACTGTAGGTTCTGCCGATGTCGGCGACGGCTCGTGCCAGCTCGCGCGAGGGCGAATCGCTCTCGTATCCGAGCGTCACCAGCTCCTTTATCTGCTCAGGGGTCGCTGCGATCGGCAGACTCTCCGAGAACACCCGCACTGCCGACTTGTCCTGCCACCGGTCCCCCGGGGTGGTGTTGCCGCCGACGATGTCATTATCCAGCGCCGCCTCGACCTGCCAGCCCTGCTGCTTCGCCAGCCTCGCCAGGTGGCGACTGCCGTTGAGTCCCTGCTCTTCGCCCGCAACGGCCGCGAAGACCACCGTCGCCGCCGGTTTGAGCGCCGCGAGTACGCGGGCACACTCCAGACTGACGGCCACGCCGGACGCATCGTCGTTCGCTCCCGGTGCATCTGCGCGCCAGTCGAGCACGTCGGAGGCCCGTGAGTCGTAGTGTCCGGTCACCAGGTAGACCCGCTTCGCTTGCGCGGGATCCGAGCCACGCAGCACGGCATAGATGTTGGTAATCGTCGTGGGTCGTGGAACGCGCTGTTGGGGAGACTCCGTGAAGGTATCGCGCTCAACCTCCAGGCAGCCGCCACAGGCGCTGGAATACTGCTGCAGCTGCGACTCGATCCAGTCGGCCGCGGCATTGATGCCTTCGCCCTTGGGCAGGCTCGGGTCCATGCTGGACAGGGTGTTGCGCGTACGGAAGGCGACCAGAGTCTCGATGGTGTGCCGGATGCGCTGTGCCGAGATCTGGCGCAGCGCCCGCGCAATCGCCGGGTCGGCCGGCGCGGCGGTCAGCGCCGCTCCGTAACTCTGCAGGTCTGTTTTGGCCGTGCCGGCTGGGGAAGCCGCAGCGCCCAGAACCAGCGCCGCGGGGAGCAGCCAGGCCGCGCCGGCCCTAACGATGCGCAGGGATGTCGACGTAGCTGTCTCCATACCATTGGATCCTCATCGGCACCTTGCCGTCGGCGATCGATTCGGCGCTCACATCGCCCCCCGTGCCGTAGTTGATCTCCTGATCCGGGCGCTTGTTCACCCCCAGCACCACCACCAGCCGGCTTCCGGTCTCCACCTTGCGGCTGGTCAGGCGCTCGCTGTGGAAGAGCAGTTGCTGGCGCTCGCCGGCGCCCAGCAGATGGCGATGGACGCGGTCCCCGGCGTAGCTGGCGCGGAACTCGTAGGGAGGATCGAACAGCTGGATGTACTCCCCGGAGGGCAGCAGCTCGTAGAGCGTGACGTACAGATCCACGTCCTGCTTGTTGATCTTGAAATCGAGCCGGCCGGAGAACAGTCCGCTCAGCTCCAGAGGACGGCGCAGCGGCTCGGTCATGAAGGTGACCCCGTTGTGGCTCTGCAGGTCGCGTCCGACGAGGCTCACCGGGGGCGTCCAGGACGCATCGCTGCGATCGGCGAGACTCACCGTCTGGTGCGTGAAGGCGCTGCTCGCGCCCTTGCGGCCGGACAGCAGATGGCCGTCACCGGCGAGCTTGGGGTCCAGATAGAAGCGCAGGGCGCCCCTGGACATGGTCTCCGGGGAGGACACATGGCGCCACTCGTTGGCGCCCATCACCTCGAAGTTCACGCGGCTGCGCAGCAGCTCCGGCCGCGCGCCTCCCTTGAGAATGTGGTCGAACCACGAATACTGCAGCTCGCGCAGGTCGATGACCGCAGCGGGATCGACCGGCATGCCGCGCAGCGTCGCTGTGGCTCCGTGCTGCATCACTTCGTCGTCGTAGGGACCGATCAGCAGCGTCTGGTCCGCCCGGGTGTTGTAGCGATGGTGTTGAGTGAAATAGTAGAGAGCGCCGACCTCCGAGCGCGCGAAATACCCGGCAATCGTCAACACCGGGATATCCACGTGCGCGAACTCGTTCCGGTACGGGATCATCTTCTGCCAGTACCGATCGTAGCTGGGGTGATTCAGCCAACGGGTGAACAGGCGATTAGGCTTGCCGTGCACCTGGGGAAGCTCGCGATAAGGCCGGCCGCTCGAGTACCAGCTCTGATCGAGCTTGCGCCATTCCTCGCTCGGGCGATTGTCAGCGGAGCTCTTGCTCTCGGTGACGGCCGTGACCCAGCGATAGGCCGAGCTGAGGAAGATGTTGCCCGTCATCGGAACGTCGATCCCGGGCGCCATCGGTGCCCAGGTGGCGATGGCTTTCAGTGCCGCGGGCGGGCGCTTCGCCGCCGCCCACTCCGCGAACGCCGCGTAGCTCGCACCGTACATCCCCACGCGTCCGTCGCTCCACGACTGCATCGCGATCCACTCGATGACGCTGCGCGCGTCGTCGCCGTCGTGTTGGAAGGGTTCGATCTCCCCGGCGCCCTGGCCTTTGCCACGCGCATAGGCGATCACGCCCACATAGCCATGCGCAGCGCACTCCTTCGCAAAGCTCGGCTCGTCCGGGTCGATCGTGAACTTCAGCAACGCCGGCAGGGGTTCGGCCGGAATCTTCGGCCGCACGAGCCTGGCGGAGAGTATCGCCCCATCGGGGGTCTTGATCTGGATGTTGTCATCGCTCGCGTAGCGGGCGCGATCGCCTTCCGCATCCAGCGCCCCGACCAGCGGCGCGAAGCTGCGATAGGCATCGAACGACAGGTAGGTCCAGATGAGATCGATCGCATCGGCCTGCGGGATGTTTCCCTTGGCACGCCGCTGATCGAACGCCTTCTGCAGCGTGTCCTGGAAACCCGCCACGGGCGTCTCGAGCCAGCCGCTGAGCGTGAAGTCATCCAGATCGCTCAGCTTCGGGACGACCGCCCGGTAGGTCAGCGAGTAGGCTTGCGCAAATGCGACGTGGTCGGCCGTTTCGATGGCCTTCGCCTGCGCATACAGGTCGTAGATCATCGCCTTGCTGACGGGGCGGCCGGCGTCGGCTTTGCGGCGGCGCTCGCGCAGGGATTTGCGCGCATCCCACGCAGCCTGATAGTTGCCGGCCACGAGTTGCAGGGCCGACAGATTCGTCAGGTAGCGATCCGTATCGCTTTCCTGGTAGACGGGCAGGATCCGCGAGGCCAGGTCGCGCATGACCGCCGGGGTCATCGCGTCGGCGGCGCTGGCGGGTGGATGAAACTCCAGCTCCTGTGCGCGGCCCTGGAAGCTCCACAGCATCAGAACCCAGAACGCCAGCAGCGGGCTCGCGAGGGTGCGCCCCTGGCGCCGGAGTGTCTTCATCGGCGATCGACGGCTGCGACGCTGTGCGCAGCCTTCTTACCGTGAGTGTGCGCGAGCGCCGCTCCCGCCTTGGTCAGGTGCAGGACGCGTGTGAACAGGGGCTCGCGCGATTGCCCCGCGCGACCGATGTGAATCACCGTGGTGGTCTCCAGATCGCTGTTGAAGACGTCGATGACGCGCTCGAGCGCCTCGTCATCCAGCGAGCCGAGTGTATCGTCAATCAGTACCCACGGTGGCTTCTGCAGCACGATGCGCGCGAACGCCAGACTCAGCTGCTCGTCCTGGCTCAACTCCCGATCCCAACGGCGAGTGGTATCGAGCAGCGGCGCCAGGCGCTCCAGGCCCAGCCGGCTGAGGGCCTGGGTGAAGTCGCCCTCCTGAAAGCTCTCCACCTTCTGCGGATAGGCAACGACTTCGCGCAACGTCCCTCGAGGCAGATAGGGAGTGCCGCGGGGGAGGAAGAAGATGTGCTCGTCCCTGGGGCGGCTGACCCGGCCGATGCCCCACGGCCACAGCCCGGCGAGGGCGCGGAACAACAGTGTCTTGCTGGTTCCCGGCGCACCCAGCACGAGCACGCGATCCCCGGCCCGCACCACCACTTTCTTCTCCTTCAACGCATCGCGCCCGCCGGGGGAAACCACCTCGAGATCCTCGATCGTCATGCTGCCCGGCTCGCCCTCCGCATAGGCGATGCGGCTCTCGTAGTCATTCAACACATCGGCGGCGGCGAGCGCATAGCGGAACCCGGCGACGCGCACCAGGGTGGCGCGCCAATCCGCGATCACGCTGAAGTTGTCGACGAACCAGCGCAGCGAGGATTGCGCCTGGGTGAAGGCGGCGGCGGCCATCATCAGGCCGCCGAAGGAGATCTTGCCCGAGAAATACAGCGGTGCCGCCACCAGGGTGGGCGCAACCAGGGTCACCCACCCGAAGCCGGCGGTGACCCAGGTGAGGTTGGTGAGGCCGAGCACCAGGCGGCGCGTGGCGGCCAACACGTTGGTCAGATGCAGCTCGACGCGCCGGTTCTCGTCGGCCTCGCCGCCGGCGAGCGAGATGTCATCCAGGTGCTCGTTGATGCGCACCAGCGCAAAGCGCAGGTCCGCCTCGCGCGCATAGCGCTCGGCATTGCGGTTGACGAGGCTGTGCCCCACCCACCAGCTCATGAGCGAGCCGAAGCCCGCGTAGATGACGGCGGCCCACAGCATGAATCCCGGAACCGCGTAGTCCACATCCCCGATGCGGAACGAGAAGTCGTTCGACAGCACCCACAGGACCCCGGCGAATGTCACGAACAACATCGCCGACTGCAACAGGCCGGTGCCCAGGTCCGCCGTCAGCTCGCACAGCTTGCGCGCGTCCTCGTGCATGCGCTGATCCGGGTTGACGCCCATGTGCCCGCCCGCATTGGCGAGCCAGAACGCGCGGCGCGGCAGCATCCACAGCTTCAGCAGATTGCCGACCAGGCCTTCGCGCAGCTTGATCTTGATGGTCTCCACCACCCAGCGCTGGATCACGTTGAGGATCAGCAGCGCTCCGGCGATCACGAAGAACACCCCGAGCTGGACCAGGAAGTCGTGCACGTCGCGGCGCGAGATCGCATCGTAGAACGGCTTGTTCCACAGGTTGAGGCGGATCTGGCTGTAGGTGGTGGCGACCAGGGTCACGAACATCGCGATCGCCAGCAGCACGAGCCCGCCGACGACCGGAGAGCCCACCAGCGCCTGGCGCATCTGCCCGAGCTGACGCACGAAGCCGAGCTCGGCGGCCTCATCGACCTCGGGTGCGCTATCGGGCTCCGGCGGGCGCTTCTTCATTGCCGTCAGGACCTGGCGGCGGCGCGGCGTGCGGCCACGCACGAGATGAATGCAGCGTAGCTCCAGGCGAGCTGCTTCGCCGAGGCCGGCGCCCCGGTGCGCTGATCGAACTGCTCGGCCATCTCGCCATCCTCGGGAATGAACGCGCGCACGGTCGCAAGATAGGCATCCCCCCGCTGCAGCCACGAGCGGGCGCTATCGGCCCCGGCCGCGGCGCGATAGCACAGCTCAGCCGCGCCCAGCGTGGAGAAGTAGTAGGCGCCCCCCGAATAATAGACGTCGCCGGCATAGCGACCCATCGCCGGGCCGGTTCCCGGGGCCCGGCGATGGTTGATGGAATAGGCGGCATCGAACAGAGCTTCCAGGCGCGCCAGAGTGGCATGTGTGCGCGGATCGCGCACGCTGTGCCTGCTCCCGGAGCTGTCGGTGTGAATGGCCGCGAGAATCACCGCAATATCCAGCTCCTTCGAGGAGCGCTCGCCGGAGGACAGAACTCTCGAGCGGTAATATCCCGCGTCCGGGAGCCAGAATCCATCCAGCGTCCGGCGCAACTCCCCCGCTTCCGTGCGATAGCGGTGTGCATCGCGCCCATTGCCGCAGGACTCGAGCCACTCCGCACCTGCTTCCAGAGCCGCGGCGTTGACGCACAGCGTGTAGTAATGCAAGCCGTGCTCTTCCTCCCAGATGTCGAAGCAAGGCTCGCGCGCGTGCGCGAACGCGAATTCCAGATCCGAGCGCAGCACAGTCGCCGACTCGGCCGCAACGCTTGCGCTCATCGAGCCGGTGCGCATCCAGCGCAGCACGGCCAACGCACGCAGCGCCGGCCCATCATGCTGTGGACGCGCCCAGCGGGAAATGTCCAGCGTACCGTCTGCGTTCACCCTGGTGTCGGCGGCAACGGCATCGCCATGCACGCCAGCAAGATCCGCGTCGGGCCGCACGAACTTGGCGAAGTCCGCCGCGATCGGCGTACGCCAGGACGGCTCCGCGACCAGCGCACGCCCGTCGAGACTGCGCAGGCCGATCGCGAAGTGCACGAAGTCGGCAAACTGCTGGCGCGCCTGGGCGGCGAGCCCGTCTTGGAAGAGCACACGCAGGGCGTCGATCACCACCGCGGAATCGCGATACCAGTGGAAGAAGTAATCGGGGTCCGGGTCGTAGGCGGCCAATACCGGCGAGGCGACGATCGCCCCGCGGCGGGCGCGGATCTTCTGGCCGAAGCCGGGACGCGACTTGACGAGCTCGACCGGCGAGAGGCTGCGCAACATCGCCGGCCCGCAGCGGCGATACTGTTGCTCGAGCCACTGCTCGAACGATTCCATCAAACCGTGTCCGCCGCACCCAGGTGCGGGCTCGTGAATCCCAACCTGCGCAGCCCGGCGCGCACTTCCGGAACGCTCATGAACAGCTGCCACAGCAGTCCGCTGCGGAAGTTCTCCAGCATGACCACGATCGGCCCCTGGTCGATCGCGAGGTGGGTCGTGGCAAACCAGTCGCGGCGCTCACAGAACGCATCGACGAACCCATACTCGGTCCACACCCGCGGGCCGTGGGTGGCCAGAAAGTGGCGCGCAGCACCCAACGCCTCCTGAGGCGCATAAGGCGCGCTCGACAGCGCGGCCGTCGGAGCGATCGTGCCGTCATCCAGGTCGGGCGCATGCGTCGAATATCCGTCCGGTCCATCGCTCGAAGTGAGGCCCCAGCAGGCCGGACCATAGCCGGGGTGGTTGTTGGGATTGGCGACGCAGTGAGCGTGATTGATGCGCGTATGACGCACGTTCAGCTCCCAGTAGTCCGCATACGCATCCTTCAGGCCGCGGGGATCCAGACCGCAGAAGGAATAGTGAGCGAAGAACAGCGGACCGCCGTAAGGCTGGCCCAAGGGAAGCTCGATGCCGTAGTACTCCTTGCCGTTCACGAAGTCGCGGCCCACAGCGAAGCCTCGGTGGTAGACGAGCGGATCGATGCTGTGCCGCGGTGACGCCGCCGCCAACACGTAGGTGATCAGGCACTCGTTCCACCCGTGGATCTCGTGATCCATCGCCCAACCATTGTTGGGACTCCAGTGCCAATACAGGACCTTGCGGCCGCCCTGGGTGAACCAGTCCCACTCGACGTCTTCCCATAGGAGCGTGATGCGGCCGCGCACCGAACTCTCGGTCGCCGTAGCGCGCGCGAAGTACTGCCGCGCACATAACAGGCCCATGCACAGAAAGGACGTCTCCACCAGGTCGGCAGCGTCGTCCTTGCGGAAGAACGGGATGGTGGCGCCGGTCGCCCCGTTCATGAAATGCGGCAACGCACCGTGGTAACACGTCGCCCGCATCAGCAGGTCGAGCATGCGTCCGAGGCGCTCTACCGCAGCTTCACGGGTAATCCAGCCGCGCTCGGCGGCGACGATGAGCGCCATGACGCCGAACCCGCTACCGCCGACGGCGACACGGTCATCGACGACGTCGTGACCTGTGGTCCGGCGGTCGAGCGTCAAGCCACTCACCGGATGCGCGCCTTCCCAGAAGTACCGGAACGTCTGCCGCTGGATGAGCTCGATCAGTGCCTCGTCCGCAAGGCGCGCGAGGGCGGCGCACTGGGTATCCGCAGCAGCACCTGCCGCGTTCACGGTGATGGCAGCGGGGGTGCCGTGGACTGCACCTCGGCTGCTGGGCTGGCGTTGGGCATCCGCGTCGGCTCCTGGCATGTCACCTCCACTGCGAACCGTATCGGCGGGATTTTGAACCCCTTCGGCGGTCTTGGCACGCTGCAGCAGGATCCCATTTCGCCGCGCAGTTCGCGCTTACCGCCCCGGAAGGCTACTTTTTACGCCGCGCCGAGACCCCAGACTGTGACTCACCCGGCGTGCTGGCGAATTCCCCGGGCCTCTCTATGATGGCCGCGACTGAAAAATGAGCTCGGGAGGGTTCGATGGGGCGGATCGACAGGTTACTCGGCCAGATGACGCTGCAGGAGAAACTCGGCCAGCTGACCATGACCGCCTCGACCCATGCGGTCACCGGCCCGGTGATCGCTGGGGACTCCACCGAGTCGATCCGCAACGGCACTGTCGGCAACCTGCTGAACCTGGTCGGGGCCGGACCCACGCAGCAGATGCAGCGCCTGGCGGTGGAGGAATCGCGGCTGCGGATTCCGCTGCTGATCGCCCTGGATGTCATCCATGGCCATCGGACTTTGTTCCCGATTCCGCTGGCGGAGGCCGCCCTGTTCGACGAAGAGGCCTGGAGCGAGACCGCGCGTGAGGCGGCGAAAGAGGCCGCGCACGATGGGTTGGCGATGACCTTCGCGCCCATGCTGGATGTGTCTCGCGATCCACGCTGGGGACGGACCGCGGAGGGGCCGGGTGAGGACGGCTGGCTCGGCGCGCGTATCGCAGCGGCCAAGGTTCGTGGCTTTCAGGGAAGCGACCTTGCATTGCCGGATTCGATCGCAGCCTGCGCGAAGCACTTCTGCGCCTATGGCCCCGTGACCGCCGGTCGCGACTACGCTTCTGTCGACATCTCCGAGCGCACCGTCCGGGAAGTGCATCTACCGCCTTTCACTTCAGCCGTTGCATCCGGCGTGGCCGCAGTCATGCCTGCTTTCACCGACCTCGCGGGCATTCCCATGACGGCGCACACAGCGCTGCTGCGTGACTGCCTCCGCGGCGAGTTGGGTTTCGAGGGTGTCCTCATCAGCGACTACAACGCCATCGGAGAGTTGATCCGTCACGGGGTTGCCGCCGACCTGGCCGAAGCGGCTGCGCTGGCACTGAACGCAGGCGTCGACATCGACATGATGGCCGATGCTTACCGGCGCGGGCTGCCGGTTGCACTCGAGCGCGGATGGGTCACCCAGCAGCAGATCGACACGGCCGTACGCCGTGTGCTCGCGCTCAAGGAGAGACTCGGGCTGTTCGATAACCCCTATGCAAGAGGCGTGAGGCCCGAGACGCCGGCGGCACGTGCCCATCGCCGACAGTTGGCACGTGCCGTAGCGGCGCGCGCCATCGTAATGCTGAAGAACGACCGGGAGACACTACCTCTGGCGAAATCAGTCAGGCGACTGGCTGTCATCGGTCCCCTTGCGAACGCCGCCGGCGAGATGGCGGGCCCGTGGGCAGCAGCGGGCGAGCCGGAGACTTACGTCAGCGTTCTCGCCGGCCTGCACCACGGCCTGCTTGGAGCCGATCTAGTTCACTCGCCAGGCGTGGCCATCGATAGTGGGGATCGCTCGGGCATCGCCGCCGCGGTGGAGCTGTGCTCGGGAGTCGACGCGATCGTGCTGTGTCTGGGCGAAGCGGCGCGGATGAGCGGCGAGGCGGCCAGCCGCGTCGACCCTGGCCTCCCCGGGCAGCAGCGGGCGCTGGCTGAAGCCGTGATGGAGCGCGCCCGCGCCAGCAAAGTGCCGGTCGTGGTGGTTCTGTTCTCGGGTCGCCCCCTGGCCGTGCCCTGGCTCGCCGAGCAGGCGGACGCTTTGCTGGCTGCGTGGTTTCTTGGGAGCGAAGCGGGCAACGCCGTAGCAGAAGTCCTGACGGGGCACACCTCGCCGTCCGGACGCACGCCGATCAGCTGGCCGCGCGCCGTCGGGCAGGTGCCGATCTTCTTCGGCCAGCGCCCGAGTGGGCGGCCCGTGAATCCCGCCGATCCGTTCACCAGTTGCTATCTCGATGTCTCCAATGATCCGCTCTATCCGTTCGGACACGGGCTCACCTACGGTCGCTGCACTCTCGCCAACCTCCGCGTGAGCTCCACGGACCTCCTCGAGAGCGACACGCTGGAAGCACGGGTCGATGTGAGAAATGACGGCAAGCACACGGCTGAGGAGACCGTCTTCCTGTTCGTCCACGACAGACTCGCGAGCGTCGTGCGCCCGTTGCTCGAGCTGCGCGCCTTCGGCCGTATCCGGCTGCGACCGGGAGAGATGGCGACGCTCACGCTGCGTGTGCCCGCGTCCCAGCTGCGCTTCCTGGGCACCGACCTGACACCCGTGTTCGAGCCCGGAGAAGTGGAAGTCTTCGCCGGCCCCAGCGCCGAGCGCTCGCAATTGCTCGGCGCCGTGATCCGCCTGCGCGCCTGATCCAGGCACTCCCATTCGCTATGTTCCACTGAATATAACACCCGGCCGTGCCATGGCTGTGCGCGGAGCCCGAGCTTGCGGCGCCCGTCGACGGATGGGATAGTCCGCGCCGTCGGAAACCTTCCGACAGGGGGATAAGCAGATGGCTCAATCGGGCGCGAAACGCATTGGCCTCATCATCGGCGTCATCGTCGTGGTCGGGTTGCTGGTATTCGCATGGCTGGTCGTGCGTCCCGGCCCCATGGCGTTCGCCTCCGGCAAGACCGTGAAGCTGGCGGACTACAACGGGCACCCGACCGGCGTGCCGGCCGACTTCACCGCTACCGATCCGGTGGCCCGCGGCCGCTATCTCGCACAAGCTTCGGACTGCGAAGCCTGCCATACGACCGAGGGCGGCAAGCCGTTCGCCGGCGGCCGTGCGTTCGTTACGGATTTCGGCACGATCTATTCCGCGAACATCACCCCGGATAAGGAAACCGGCATCGGCGACTGGAGCGATGCGGAGTTCCTCAAGGCCGTCCATGAAGGCATCGCCAGGGGCGGAGAGCGTCTGTACCCGGCGTTCCCCTTCGAGGCCTACACCTATCTGACCGATGACGACGTTCTGTCGATCCGCAAGTACCTCGCCACCGTCGCACCGGTGAAGTTCACCCCACCGGAGGACGCCCTCAAGGCCCCCTTCAATCAGCGCTGGCTCATGTCGCTGTGGTCGGACTTCTACAACCCCAACAAACGCTTCGAGCCGGTGGCGAACCAGACCCCGGAATGGAACCGCGGCGCGTACCTGGTGGAAGCGCTGGGTCACTGCGGTGACTGCCATACACCGCGTACCGTCCTGCAGGGCCTCGACAACCGCCACAAGTTTGCCGGCGGCATGGCCGAAGGTTGGCGCGCCTACAATCTCTCCAGCGACAAAGAGTCCGGGATCGGCAACTGGAGCGAAGCGGATCTCGTCCAATACCTGACCACGGGTCATTCGATGAACAAAGGGACTGCGTTCGGTCCCATGGCCGAAGCCGTCCACCTCAGCTTCAGGAATCTGACCGCATCCGATATCCGCGCGATCGTCACCTATGTCCGCTCGGTCCCGCCGGTGGACAGCCCCGACCTGCCGGCGCCGAAGCTGCAAGCTGCGCCGAAGGATCCGGCGCAAGGGGTCGCGGCATCGCTGGATCCGCGCGGCAAGGCAGTATTCGAGGGTGTCTGCTCGGGTTGCCACGGATGGACCGGCGAGACGCAGTCGGTACCGCATGCGACACTGACCGGAACGCGTGCCGTGAACGATCCCAGTGCGATCAACGTGGCGCAGGCCGTGCTGCATGGCTCGAAGCAGTTGCCTGCGGACGGCTCGGTGGCCATGCCCTCCTTCGCCAACGCCTACTCGGATCGGGACATCGCAGCGGTCGCCAACTACGTCACCGCGCGCTTCGGAGCGCAGGGCTCGGCGATCACGCCCGAAGATGTGCGCAAGCTCAGAGAGCAGATGTAGATAGAGCCGGCGGGGGGTCACGTCAGCGGGGTGCGCAATCACCCCCGCGTGACTTCCTCAGAATTTCTCGACCCAGGGGCGCAGCTCCAACTCCCACGTCCAGGCGTTACGCGGCTGCCGCAGCACCTGCAGGTAGCTGGCGGCAATCGCGTCGGGGTCGAGCATCGAGTCGGGACTGCCGGGAGGCTCGGTCCGTCCGGGGTTGCGAATCGCCCCGTCAATCACGAAATGGGCCACGTGGATAGAATGCGGCGCGAGCTCGCGCGCCAGGCTCTGAGCCAGGCCGCGTAGCGCGAACTTCCCCATCGCGAAGGGCGCCGACTGCGGATAGCCTTTGACGCTTGCCGAAGCTCCGGTGAACAGGATCGCGCCGTGGCTGTTGGGGATCATGCGCCGCGCCGCCTGCTGGGCTACCAGGAATCCGCCGAAAGCGCTGACCGCGATCGCCGCCTCGACCTGCGCAGGGACGAGGCCGGCGAACGGACCACGCACGCGCCCGCTGGCGTTGTAGATCACGACATCGGGAGCACCCAGCTCGCTCTCGACATCCGCGAACAAGCTCGCCACCTGAGTCTCATCGGTCGCATCGACGCTGAAGGCGCTCGCCCCCGTTTCGCTGCACAGCGGCTCGAGCTTGTCGATATCGCGCGCCGCCACGGCGACCTCGAGTCCCTCGCGCCGCAGCAGCCGTGCAAGGGAGGCGCTCAGGCCCGTACCGGCACCGACGATCAACGCGGTCTTGTAGGCGATGGCAGGCATACGGCGATCTTAGCTCATAACGAAATAAAGGCATATGCCCGTTGTCTATTAAGGGCATATGCCCTATATTCACCGTCATGCGCAAGGATACGAAGGCCTTTCCCCAGGAGCCTCCCTGCAACGCCACGGCGCTGCGCAAGGCTTCCAGACGGCTGACTCAACTGTACGATGACGCGCTCGAGGGCAGCGGCTTGCGCTCGACACAGTTCGCGATCCTGGTGGAGCTGCATCGCTGGGCCGATGAGCCGCCGACGGTGGCCCAGCTGGCCGCCAAGCTCGTCATGGATCGCTCCGCGCTCGGACACAACCTGCGCCCGCTGGAGCGCGACGGGCTGCTGTCGCTGCAGGAGGGCCGTGCCGACCGGCGGCGACGCCACGTGGTCCTCACTGCACAGGGTAAGGCAAAGGTACGCGAGGGCGTGCGGCTGTGGGAAGGCGCGCAACGCCGTTTCAACGAGGTTTTCGGCGAGGCGCGCGCTACCCAGTTGCGTGCCACGCTGTTCGAGATCGCTTTCGACGAGCGGCTCGGAAAACTGCGCGGCTGAGGCGATTGCGATCGCAGCAGCCGTTTTTTAACCGGTAGTTATGGGCATATGCCCCTTTAAACATGAGGAATACCTGCATGAGCACAACCAAACCCGCCGCGGCAGTGGTCAGCGGCACCGCACTGGTCACCGGCGCCTCCACTGGAATCGGGGCGCTGTACGCCGAGCGCCTCGCCCGCCGCGGCTACGATCTCATCCTGGTGGCGCGCAATCAGCACAAGCTCGACGCTCTCGCGCAGCGCCTGCGCAACGAGACGCGGCGTTCCGTCGAGGTCCTCGCGGCAGATCTCACCGACCGCAAGGAGCTTGCGCGGGTAGAGGTAGCCCTCCGCTCGAATGCCGACATCACCGTGCTGGTGAACAACGCCGGCATCGGCTCCGGTGCGCCGCTGTTGAATTCCGATGTCGAGCTGATGGAGCGGATGATCGACTTGAACGTCACCGCGCTCACACGCCTCACCTACGCCGCGGTCCCCGGCTTCGTCGCCCGGCGCCGAGGCACGATCGTCAATATCGCATCCGTCGTCGGCATCGCGCCCGAGCTGCTCAACGGGGTCTACGGCGCCAGCAAGGCGTTCGTGCTCGCCTTCAGTCGCTCGCTGCAGAAAGAGCTCGCGCCCTCCGACATCCGGGTTCAGGCGGTACTGCCGGGAGCGACCGCGACGGATTTCTGGGATGTCGCCGGCCTGCCCCTTGCTGCGCTCCCCAAGGAGATTCAGGAACGCGTCATGTCGGCCGCCGATCTGGTCGATGCCGCGCTGGCCGGCCTCGATCAAGGCGAAAGCGTGACTATTCCCGCTCTGCCCGAGGCTGGGGACTGGACGGCGTACGAGAGCGCGCGTGAGAAACTGTTGCCGAACCTTTCCCGCGCGAAGCCAGCGGCACGTTACGCGATCCAAACCAGGTCCGTTCGCGTGGCTTGATGCACCTGGGTCAGGCGGCGGGTTGAACGCGAACAGCCTCTCCCGACACTCATGAGTAAGGAAGGTCGGATGGGAGCGATGCTTGCGGCCGCGGATGTCTGTGTGGATTCAACCCGCCGCCTCATCGATATTGATGGTCGCAGCGTGCGCGGGAACGGCCGAAGCAGCGTGCGCCGGCATTCACGTGAGGGTTCTCAACATCCGCAGCTCGCTCGGCACCGTCGACTGCGCGCTGTTCAATTCACCCAGCGGCTTCCCCACCGACACGCTGCGCTCGGCCCTGCGACTGTCGGCCATGAAGGTTCCCGATCGCACCGCCCACTGCAACTTCACGGACCTGCCGCCGGGCAGGTATGCGTTGGTCGTGCTGCACGATGAGAACATGAACGGGCGGATGGACTACAACTGGCTGGGCATCCCGCGTGAGGGCTACGGATTCTCCAACGATGTGCACGGCAGGCTCAGCTCGCCCTCCTTTGAGCAAGCGGCTTTCGTCTATGACGGCAAACCCCTGGATCTGACCATAACGCTCCGCTATTGAGGCCCCTCAGTGGTCGCAACAGCGTTCCCCGCCTTGCCACCCCTGCGGTAAGGGCTAGACTTGCCGCAGTTGCTCATCCCGGTCAAACAATAAGGGGTTCCTATGAATCGCGTCGTGCTGGCCGCCGTCCTGTCGTGCGCGGTGGCCGTTCCCGCCTTTGCCGCGCTCGAGCAGGGCGCCGCCGCTCCCAAGTTCACCGCCCAGGCCTCACTCGCGGGCAAGGACTTCAAGTACTCCCTCGCCAAGGAGCTGAAGAAGGGCCCGGTGGTGGTGTATTTCTATCCGTCGGCCTATACCGGCGGATGCAACATCGAGGCGCACACCTTCGCCGAGAACATGGAGAAGTTCAAAGCGGCCGGTGCCACGGTGATCGGCGTATCGCTGGACAGCATCGACCGGCTGAATCGCTTCTCGGCCGACCCGGACTACTGCGCCGGCAAGCTCCCGGTGGCCTCCGACTCCGACGGCAAGATCGCCCACAGCTATGCGCTGAAGGTGATGGACGGCCGGCCCGGGATGAAGGACACCAAGGGCGATGAGATCAACCATGGCTTCGCCGAGCGTACGACCTTCATCGTCACTCCGGACGGCAAGGTGGCGGCCACCGTCGGCGGCATGGCGCCGGCCGACAACGTCATGAAATCGCTCGAGATCGTCCAGGGCCTGAAGGGCAAGTCCTGATCGTCCCGCTCAGGCTTGCTTGCGCGCCCAGAACGAGCCGACCTGGATGCGAAACGAGCCGTCGGCCTCGAGCCGGAGCGCGTCGTGAACCTCGCGAGCTGCACCCTGTTGCAGCTCGCGAATCACGGCCACACGGCTGGGGGGCGTATGCATTCGCTTCGCCCAGGAGCTGAATTCCAGTCTCAAAGACCACTGCGCCTGCTGAATATCGAGGAGCCCCGCCTCCTCGAGCAGCCTCCGCCATTCGCTGACCGCGCGATTGCGCACGTGGGAAGGGTCGCGCAACAGCTCAATCGCCTGCAGGTGCGTGTCCACGAGCGCATCCTCGTGTCCCACCGTGTCGATCATCAGTAAACGCCCCCCGGGCCGCAGCACCCTGCACATCTCCCGCACCCCCGACTCCATAAAGCGCCAGTGATGCGCACTGAACCGACTGGCCACCACATCGAACGTGGAGTCAGCGAAGGGAAGAGATTCAGCGCTGCCCTGTTGCACTTGGAGCTGTGAGAGGCCGCGCGCAGCAGCCGCGCGGGTAACCGTCGTCAGCATGCCGGCTGAGGGATCCACTGCGACGACGCGCTTGAAAGCGCTGGCGAGCGCAAAGCTCAGGTGACCCGCGCCACAGCCCACATCGAGCAGGGAGCCGAAGGACCCGCCCAACGCGGTGACGAGCCCCTGTGCGTGAAGCAAATCCGGGCCCTGCGCATGCACCGCGCTATGGAGGTAAGCGGCGGCGCGGGGGTCGAACTGATCGTGAACAGCCTGATCATGGGTGCGCATCCGCGAGGCTCCTCAGGAAAGAGCGGTGGACCGTAGTTCACCCATTATCCGGGTACAAGATGGCTATTTATACTATTATAATAGTCAACCGGCATGCCTGCTCATCCTCAGACCCTGGGCCAGTTTCTGCGCGCGCGGCGCGACCGCTCGCAGCCGGAGGACTTCGGTCTTTCAGGGGGTCATCGCCGCCGCGCCCCTGGTCTGCGGCGCGAGGAGGTCGCTGCGCTGTGCGGTATCAGTCCCACCTGGTACACGTGGATCGAGCAGGGTCGCACGAGCGCCATTTCCGTCGAGACCCTCGGCGCACTCGCGCGGGGGCTGCGACTCTCACAGGCCGAGCGTACCTACCTGTTCGACCTCGCCTCGCGTGCCGACCCCACCCCCGCGCCCCCCGCAGCATCCGACCCACATCGACTTGCCGATCTGATTGGCGCGGTGAGCACGCCGGCCTATGTGCTCGACCGGCATTGGGATGCCATCGGCTGGAACGCGCCTGCGGAGGAGCTCTTCGAGGACTGGCTCGGCGGCGGTGACGGCGCCCGGCGCAACCTGCTGCGCTACGTGTTCCTGCATCCACGGTCGCCTTCATTCATCAGCGACTGGCCCGAGCGTGCGCGCCGCCTCGTCGCCGAATACCGAGCCGACACGGCCGCCTGGCACGACGACCCGGTCCGCAGGGCCCTGGTCGATGAGTTGAGCTGGGGCAGCGCGCCCTTCGAGGCGGCCTGGCGAGCGCAGAACGTGCTCGGCCGCGAAGGCGGCCTGCGCCGCTTTCAACATCCCCGGCGTGGCCTGTGCCTCTACGAGCAATTCACCTTGCGCGTCGCGCAGCGCGCCGAGCTGAAATTGACTGTGCTGGTGCCGCAGGACGCGGACGCCTGCCCCTCGCGATAGCCTGCCCGGCCGAAGTCTGCTGCAATACCGACCAATACCGGCCGCAACCGTGATTTGCGCAGGCTGCCTCGTGGATCACCCCCTGCCCTTTGGCATCACCGCAGTGTTCGTCAACGTGCTGCTCAGTCAGCTCGGCTTGCCTGTGCCCGTGATTCCGACTTTGATCCTTGCCGGGGCACTCGCCAATGACGGACGGCTGTCGGGCAGCGCACTCTGCGTGGCCGCCGTGGCTGCGTGCTTCATCGGCGATACGGCGTGGTACGTGTCGGGCCGCCTGTACGGCAACCGCGTGATGAAGCTGTTGTGCCGCATCTCCCTGACTCCCGATTCGTGTGTGAGCCAGACCCAGACGCGCTTCGAGCGTTGGGGCGCCAACGCGCTCTTGGTTGCCAAGTTCGTACCCGGACTGTCCCTGATTGCTCCCCCGCTCGCTGGCGCTACCCGGATGGCCTTCGCACAGTTCGCCGCGTTCAGCGTGGCGGGCTCGGTCGTGTGGGTCGGTGTTTTTGTCGCCGGTGGGGTGCTTCTCGGACCGCAGATCGAGCGGCTGCTGCCGCACATGCGCGCGGTTGGCGGCGCCGCCCTGCTGGTCATCGCCGGCGTCATCGCGCTCTACATCGCCTGCAAATGGTGGCAGCGACGGCGCTTCTTCGCGTTCCTGCGCATGGCGCGCATCACTGTCGGCGAGCTCTATCGCCTGTTGGATTCAGGAGCGGCCCCCGTGATCGTCGACGTGCGCTCGCAGACCGCACGTTCGCTCGAGCCGCGGCGAATTCCCGGCGCATTGCACGTCCCGGTGCAAGACATGGAGCGGCACATCAAGGAGCTGCCGCGCGACCACGAGATCGTGCTGTACTGCACTTGCCCGAACGAGGCCTCGGCGGCCAAAGTGGCGAAAGCGCTGATGAGCTACGGGTTCCAGCGCGTGCGCCCGTTGTACGGCGGGCTGGACGCATGGATTGCCGCCGGGTACGCAGTGGAAACCTACCCTGACGTCCAGGTCATCATGAAAAAGCCGCCGCAGGCCGCAGAACAGTCTCTGAGCAGGTCACGCAGCTAGCGATGGGTTCGCCCGGCGGCGGACCCCTTACACCAGCGCTTCGCGCAGCTCCCGCAGCTTCGGCGGTTTGCTCAACAGGCGATCCACGCACGGAGGGATTTCACCGCGGCTCGCCAGACGCTGGCCCCAACCCGTCAACATCACGACTCGGGTCGAGCCAGCCGCCTCCTTCACGGCGGCGGCAACCTGCCGCCCGTCGACGTACGGCATGCCCAGGTCGGTAATGACTACGGCGAACGGCTGCCCGCGCTCGAGCGCCGAGCGAAACGTCTCGATGCCTTCGCGACCGCCACCCGCCGTGACGATCGAATGGCCATCGCCCTCGAGGGTGTCGCGTAATGACTTCAAGAGCAGCGGATCGTCGTCCACGATGAGAATGCGCAGCGCGGAAACGGCGCAGTGGACCGGCATCGACTCTGAATCGGCCGCCGACGGCGCCGGAAAGATCAGCCTCACGGTCGTGCCCAACCCGGGCGCACTGTCGATTGCGATCCGTGCGCCACTGTGCTCCACGACACCGTAGACCATGGCAAGGCCGAGCCCGGAGCCGCGCTCGCCCTTGGTCGTGAAGAACGGTTCGAGACATCGGCGCCGCGTGTCCTCATCCATGCCGGCTCCGGTGTCGATGACCTCAATGGTCGCGCAGTTCGGTCCCTCCCCCTCCACTGCGGGAGCATGCCGTGTCCGCAACGTCAGCGTCCCGCCCGTGGGCATCGCATCAACGGCGTTGAAGATCAGGTTGATCAGCGCCTCACGAACCTCACTGGCAACGCCGGAGACCGCGGGCAGATCTTCCTCCAGCTCCATTCGCATCCGCACCACTGCACCGCGTTGCTGGGGGACATCCGACCAGCGCGCTCTGGTGAGGTCCGCCGCCTGACGCGCCAGCTCGTTCAGGCTCACGGGCGCGAGCGCCATCTGCGCTTCCACCGGGCGGTGGAACTCGCGCATCCTCGTCACCATCAGCGCGACATCCGCAATGGCTCTCCTGATCGTCTGCAGATAGTCGCGTGCCCGCGGACTCAAACCCGGCTCGGTTTCCAACAGCGACTCGGTGTACAGCATCACCGGGGAGATCGCGTTGTTGATGTTGTGGGCAGTCCCGCTCGCCATCTCGCCGAGGGCCCTGAGCCTCTCCTGCTGCATCACGGCCTGTTGCGTACGCCGCAGATCGTCGTAAGCCCCCTGTAACGCGCTCCGCAGCTGCGCCTGATTGGCCGCCAGGGCGACGTGCTCACTCAGCTGGCGCAGGAACTCGCAGTCACTGCTGCTGAAGGAGTGCGCCGCGCCGCGAGCGACGATGAGGACGCCGAATACCTTGCTCTCCAGCCGCAGCGGCGCAGCAACCATTGATTGCATACCCGCCGCACGCATTCTCTCCGGGAGTGACGCCGCCACGGCACCGATGTCCGGCTCGTAGAGAAGCTGTCCGCTTACGCAACGCGACAGCTCGTTCTCATCCACGCGAATACGAGCACCCTGCCGCAGGGGCATTTCGGGTAACGCTCCACCACGCTGCCCCAAGCTCATCACCAGCAGCTCGTGAGTGACTGCCTCATAGCTGCAGATGCAGGCCAGCTGAACCGGCAACTCCTGTTCGAGGGTGACGACGACTGCCTGGAATATACTGCCGACGTCCTGTCGCTCGCCGATCGCGCGCGTGATGCGATCCAGCAGCGCGAAGCGGACCAGTTGCTCGCGCAGCCGCGTGTCGGAGCGCTCACGCTCCCGTGCCATTTGATCGAGAAGGTGCCCCTTCTCGCTCAGGCGGCGCTCGGTCTCCTGCAGCTCCGCGGCTCGGTCGCGAACCTCAGCCTCCGCGCGCTGGGTCGCCTCGCGCAACGCCTCTTCCGCCCGGCGACGGCCGGCATTGGCGCGCGATATGGCAAATATGGCGATTCCGGTGAAGAGGACCACCAGACCGCCGACCAATATCGCTCCCTCGGGCGCCACGGGGCAGCAGTATAGCTCACGCCTCGATAGCGCCTTGAAATCACCCGTCACAATCCTGACACTGCCGTCCATGGTTAGTGCACTGCGTCAGTTCCTCGCGCGCTCCGAGCGGCTCTTCATCCTGACGGGCGCCGGGTGCAGCACCGATTCCGGCATTCCCGATTATCGCGACGGAGAGGGCAGCTGGAAACGAGCGCGGCCGATCCTGTTCGGCGCGTTCATGGCCGACCCGCACACCCGGCAGCGCTACTGGGCGCGCAGCCTGGCCGGATGGCGCCGCTTCAGTCGTGCGCAACCCAACGATGCCCATCGGGCACTCGCGCAACTCGAGCGCGAGGACCGCGTCGAGGCGCTGGTGACCCAGAACGTCGACCGGCTGCATCAGGCCGCCGGAAGCCGGGATGTGATCGACCTGCACGGCCGCCTGGACTTCGTGCGCTGCATGAGTTGCGGGCAGCGGCTGGCCCGCGATGCCATGCAAGCCCAGCTCGTGCGCTGCAACCCCGAGTGGGCCGAGCTGGACGCGCGCGTTGCGCCGGATGGGGATGCGGATCTTGCGCCTCGCGATTCACTCCGCGCTCAGGCGGCGCCTCGCCCGTCCGGGGCCGCCCTGCCGGGCGTCATCGAGGATTTCTCGAGCTTCCACGTTCCCGACTGCCCTGCGTGCGCGGGAATCCTGAAGCCGGACGTCGTGTTTTTCGGTGAGAGTGTGCCCGCGGAGCGCGTCAGCGCCGCGATGACGCGCCTGGCACGCGCGGATGCGGTACTGGTGGTCGGTACTTCGCTGATGGTGTACTCCGGATACCGTTTCGTGCACGCTGCTGCGCAGAGCGGCAAGCCCATTGCAGCGATCAATCTGGGGCGTACGCGAGCGGACTCGCTCCTGAGCCTCAAGGTGATCGACTCATGCTCGGCCGCACTGGCTTTTCTGCTGCCGACGCCCTCAGCAAGCGCCTGCGTGGTTTGAGGACCTCCTGATGTCGATACACGGCTTTGCTCTGTTCAGCCTCGTTTACCTGCTTGCCACCGCGACACCGGGGCCGGGCATCGGTGCCATCCTGGCGCGGGTCATCGCGCGCGGCACGGCCGGCATCGGTTTCTTCATCGCGGGCTTTGTCGCGCTGTTACCCACGGTCATCGATCTGACGAGGCTGTCGTTGACGGCATTCCTGGAAATCGCCGTGACCATGTGCGTCATTCTCACCGCGGTGCTGAGCTCTTACGCGGTGGCGGCCCGACGCGCACGCAAGCTGTTTCGCAGCCAGTCCGCAATCCGCTGGCTGAACCGCGGCACCGGCACAGTCGTGGCCGGCGCCGCCATCGCGGTTGCCACGAGGTAAGGTCCACATCATCATGGTGCCGTTCTCGATTCTGGATCTCGCCCCGGTTGCCGAAGGCGCCACGCCCGGCGATGCTTTGCGCAACTCGCTGCGGCTGGCACAGAAAGCTGAAGATCTCGGCTATCGCCGGTTCTGGTTGGCCGAGCATCACGGCATGGCGGGCATCGCCAGTGCCGCAACCTCAGTCGTCATCGGCTATGTTGCAGGCGGCACCCGCACCATCCGCGTCGGGTCGGGAGGCGTCATGCTCCCCAACCACGCACCGCTGGTCGTCGCCGAGCAGTTCGGCACTCTCGCGTCCCTGTATCCCGACCGAATCGATCTCGGGCTGGGCCGCGCCCCCGGCACGGATCAGTTGACGGCGCGTGCGCTGCGGCGCGATCTGATGAGCCGTGCCGAGGACTTCGGACACGACATCCAGGAGCTGCAGGCCTACTTCGCGCCCGCGGTGCCGGGACAGCGGATCCGGGCCGTGCCGGGAGAGGGACTGAACGTGCCGATCTGGCTGCTGGGATCGAGCCTCTACGGTGCGCAGCTCGCAGCGATTCTCGGGCTGCCGTACGCATTCGCCTCGCACTTCGCACCCGATGAGATGATGCGTGCGCTGGAGGTCTACCGCACCGGTTTCCGCAGCTCGGCGCAGTTGGAGCGTCCGTACGCAATGCTGACGGTCAACATCTTCGCCGCCGACACCGATGAGGAAGCCAGGCGTCAGTTCACCTCGTTGCAGCAGGCGTTTCTGAATCTCAGACGCGGCAGGCCGGGGCGCGTCCCGCCGCCCATCGAGGACATCGACAGCTTCTGGACGCCCGAAGAGAAGGCTGGCGTGGCTCACGCGCTCATGTACTCATTCGTCGGCTGTGCGGAGACGATCGAGCGGGAGTTGAGAGCCTTCCTGGCAAAGACCCGACCCGACGAGCTCATGGTCGCCGGTCACTTCCACGATCCCGCCGCCAGACTCCGCTCGCTGGAAATCACGGCGCAGGTGAGAGACCGCATCGCAAGCTGACGCTTCGGCAGAAGCCAGGCCCAAACCACCCGCTGACGGCTCGGCAGGACATGCCCTGACGCTCGGCAGGCATGGCCGAACCGCGCACTGCGGCTTCAGCCCGGGTATTGGCTTGGAAACACGATGCGGAACGTGGTGCCGCGCCCCCGCTGGGTCTGCAGCTCGATACTGGCATCGAGCAGCTCGCACAGGCGCTTGACGATCGACAGGCCTATCCCCTCGCCCGAGGCCGGACTCCCTTCCAGGGGCGCAGAGGCCGGCGTCGCGCTCGACAGCTGAGCCGGCATGTGATCGGCCTGCCCGGAGATGGCTTGGTTTTCCCGGGTCGCGGCGCTGATCACCTGGGCCAGGGGCGTGTCCGAGGCACCCTCGAGCCCGACACCCGTGTCCTGCACACACAGAATCCACCGCTCCACATCCCCCGGCGGGGCGGCGGCACAAGAAACCAGGACACCCCCCCTCTCGGTGTACTTGATTGCATTGAGGATCAGGTTCTGTGCGATGCGGCTGACCTTTACGACATCGCCCTGCACGGGCAGCTCCGAGGGCATCTGGCACTTCAGAAAGAGACGGCGCTCCGTTGCAAGGAACTGCAGTGAATCGCACAGCACCGCGAGAGTGCCGGCGGCATCGAACGCGACCACCTCGCGACGCTCACGGCCCGCTTCCAGCCGTGTCAGCTCGATCAGATCGCTCAACAGAGTTTCCAGCGACTCGACACTGCGCCGCACACGGCCAACGAACTCCGATAGCTGGGACGTCGGCGCATCGTTCCCCGACGACGGCATCGCCACCCGCCCGAGTGCCGTCGCAGCCAGCTTCACGGCGCCAACTGTGCCCCTCAGGTCATGCGCCGCTTCGCGCCACAGCTCCGTGCGCTCGCTATCGAGCGCGCGCAATTGTTCGTGTGCACGCTCCAATTCACTCAAACGGCTCGCTGCCTCAGCACGCTCGAGCGCCGCATGGCTCGAGGCACTCTCGACCATGCAGTCCACGAACAGTCGCGTGAGCAGGACGCGCGCAGTACTGAGTGCTTCTGCCGCGGCCTTGGGCCGGTCCAACGCAAAGGTCTCGAGCTCCTCCAACATGCACAGATGCAGATGACCCCATTCACGCATCGTCTCTCTCGAGTTATAGCCATGCAGCCAGCGGTTCTCGCCGTGGTCGGCTGCTCCCGCGCGCTGCTCGGACTGGGCGACGCGCTCATCCCCGGCATAACGCGCGCGCAACGTGCGCTCGAAGGCATCGAGGATGCGTGGGATGTGGTCGACGAACTGCACACGCGCCAATGACGCCACGGCGCTCACTTTGGGATCGCCGTCAACAGCGACGCGCCAGCGAGCGAGTATGGACTCACGCTGTTTGTTCAAGCGCGCCGCGATCCGTGCGTACTCGGAATGTGGGTCAGATGCCATAGCGTGGTGCGGCGACGCGCCGGTGGAGCGAACGATCTCACCTTACGGCAATCGGATAATGAGGCAAGCTGGGGCCTCAGCGTCGGCTCGGCTCAATCGGGCTCGAATGGTGGCTTTGCGCTCCGATTCGCCCGGCTCTCCCACACGCTGCGCCGAAACCACAGGACTGTAGCCAGCAGCGCGACCAGGTTGGCGATGGGAAATCCCCACCACACCCCGGACAGCCCGAGCATCGTGTGGCGCGCGAGTACGTAGGAGATGGGAATCTGCAGTGCCCACTGCATCAGCAGTGACAGGGCCATTGCCTGCAGCGTCTGCCCTGCCCCGCGGAAGGCTCCCGCCAGCACTTGCTGTGCGCCGATCACACCGAAGGCGGGGGCGACCACGGACACGAAGCCGCCGGCAAGGCGCACGACGGTCTCATCAGAGGGAACCAACACGCGCGCCACTGCGGCGCTGGCAGGCATGAAGAGCAGTCCAGCCACGGTCAGCACGGCGAAGATGAACCAGGCACCCAGACGTCCTGCCTGGCGGGCCCGTTGCGGCGCGCCGGCGCCGAGGTTCTGGCCAACGAGCGTGGCCGTCGCGGTGGCAAATCCGAGAGCCGGGATGAAGAACAGCATGATGATCCGCATTCCCAGGCCGAAGGAAGCCAACGCGCGCGTGCCGAACTGTGCGGCGATGGCGGTCAGCACCAGGCCCCCCAGCGTGCGTGTCGATTGCTCGATGGAGGCCGGCAGCGCGATTCCTGCGGCCATGGCAATGAGCGCGCGGTCGATCCTGAAATCGGCGCCGCGCAGCCGGATGCCATAGCGTCCCGTGAACAGCGGAATGAGCCCCACGGCCGCGGCGGCCGCTTGCGAGGCAACGGTCGCCCAGGCGGCTCCCGCCACACCCAACGCCGGCACGGGACCCCAACCAAAGATGAGAATCGGATCCAGGATGGCATTCAGCACGACGCTGGCGGTGACGACGAGCAGCGGGAAACGCACCTCGCCCGTGCCTTGCAGGATCGACTGGCACATCACGAATGCATAGGAAGCGGTCAAGCCACCGTACGAGATCGCCAGATAGGTGGCTGCACCCTCGAGCACCTCGGGCGCGACCCCAAGCGCCTGCAGCACAGGGCGAGCAGACACGATACCCACGCCGCTCAGGACGAGCGACAGGGCGACGACCATGAGGATCGTCTGGGCAGCGACGCGATTGACCATGGCGCGATTGCGCGCGCCGCTGAACTGCGCGACGAGGATCGCCCCGGCGATCGACAGTCCATTGCCGATCATGAGGAGGAGCACGGTGAGCGGCGTGGTCACCGACACCACCGCAACCGGCACAGCCCCGAGCCGACCTAGCCAGAAAGCGTTGACGAGCTGATAGAGCGTCTGCAGCGTGATCGAGACGATGACCGGCGTAGCGAGCCGCAAGAGCGGCTTCAGGAGCGCACCTTCCGTGAGCTGCCGCGTCTTCTGCTCGAGCGCGTCCGACTGCGTGTTCACCGT
>Ga0068855_100000259_pt1 | contig 66061 bp, 62 predicted proteins | sample KBSCornC52_FD_66592 | JGI IMG/M metagenome (GOLD analysis project Ga0068855, IMG submission 66592) | Corn rhizosphere microbial communities from Kellogg Biological Station, Michigan, USA - KBS Corn C5-2 | ecosystem: Host-associated > Plants > Roots > Rhizosphere > Soil ... | reverse complement strand
CCCGGCGTGCCGGACTGGCAGTTCGCCGGGATCAAATGCCCGACGCTGATCGTCCGCGGCGGCGAGAAGGACTATGATCATCCGACGCGCACCTCCTATGAGGTCCATGCGCTGATCAAAGGCTCCAAGCTGATCGATCCGCCCTGGCCCGAGGACGCCTGGGAGAAGGCCGGCGCCAAGACCCGGGCTGGCAAGGGGTCGCTGTTCGACTTCTGGCAGCTCGGCGCGGATGAATTCCTGAAGTTCATCGACGAGTAGCGCACCCGCGCGGGGCAGGGGGGTGGCCTCGAAGGCGGCGATCCTGATCGGCGCGCGCGGGCTGCGCGCGTTCGGCGATGGCTTCACCGCGCCGTTGCTGCCGATCTATCTCGTCAGCCTCGGCTTCGACGCCTTCGAGGTCGGCGTGCTCATCACCGCGACGCTGATGGGCTCGGCGGTGCTGACCCTGCTGGTCGGCCATTGGGGGCACCGGATCGCGGCGAAGCAGGCGCTGCTTGCCTGTTGCGGGCTGATGCTCGCGACCGGGGTCGCCTTCTCGCAGTTCCATGATTTCTGGCCGCTGGTCGTGGTCGGATTTCTCGGCACGCTCAACCCGTCGGGCGGTGACGTCAGCGTCTTCCTGCCGATCGAACAGGCGCTGCTTGCCCAGTCGGAAACACTGCACCGGCGCACGACGCTGTTCGCGCTGTACAGCCTGGCGGGGGTGTTGCTGGCGGCGTTCGGCGCACTCGGCCTGGCCGGACTGGAGCCGCTCGCCGCGCTGACCGACGCGGCGATGACGCCATTGATGAGCGCCGGCTTTGCTTTCTACGGCTGCCTCGCGCTCGTCGCGCTGGCGCTCTACGCGCGGCTGCCGCCGGCCTCGGTCGATGTTGCGCCGCAGACGTCGCTGGGCCCCTCGCGTCGTCGCGTCTTGATCCTGGCGGCGCTGTTCAGCCTCGACGCCTTTGGCGGCGGCTTTCTCGTCCAATCCCTCTTGGCACTGTGGCTGGTGCGCAGCTTCGATCTCTCGCTGGCGACGACCGGTAGCCTGTTCTTCTGCTGGGGATTGCTCGCCGCGGTGTCGCAGCTGGCGGCGCCGCCCTTGTCGCGGCGCATCGGTCTGATCGGCACGATGGTCTTCACCCATATTCCGGCGAATTTGAGCCTGATCGCGGCTGCCTTCGCGCCGAGCACCGGCTGGGCGCTCGGGCTGCTGTCGCTCCGCGCCTTGCTCTCGTCGATGGATGTGCCGGCCCGTACATCCTTTGTCATGGCGGTGGTGACGCCGGCCGAGCGTTCCGCCGCCGCCGCGGTCACCAACATACCGCGCAGCCTGGCGGCGGCGGCGAGCCCGTCGCTCGCCGGGGCCTTGCTTGCGGTCACCTTGTTCGGTTGGCCGCTGGTGATTCGCGGCGGCCTGGGAATCGTCTATGATCTCGTGCTGTGGCGGATGTTCCGCACGCTGAAGCCGCTGGATGACCAATAGCCACGATCATCCGGCGAGCGCATGGCGGACGTGGTGATCGGGAGACGGGTCGATGATGAGGATAAGCCATTTTTCCCCTGCCGCCCTGGCGCTGCTGCTGGCCTGCAGCCCGCGTGCGGAAACCGCCGCGGCGCCAAAGGTCGAACGGGCCGAGGGGGTGGTCACGCGCATCTCGGCCAGCGAGATCAGCCTCTCGGAGGCGGGCGGCAAGACCGAGACGATCACGCTCCGCCCCGGCTGGACGGTCGCCGTTTCCAGGCCGATCTCGATCGACCAGATCAAGCCTGGCAGCTATCTCGGCACGACCAACCACGCCGGTCCCGACGCGACGGGACGGTCGACCGAAGTTCATCTCTCGCCGAACGGCATCAAGGGGCCGGGGCTCGACTTCGTCATGGATCCGGTCGCCGATACGACGATGACCAACGGCACCGTCGTGACCGTTGCCACAACCGCCGGCGGCCAGGTCCTGAAGATCGACTATGGCTCCGGCGTTCGGACGGTGACGGTGCCGCCCGGGACGCCGCTGGTGCTCAACACGCCCGGGAGCCAGGATCTGGTCAAGGTCGGTCAGACGGTGCGTGTGATCAAATTCACCCCAGCCGGTGGCGGGGAAGCGCGGCAGTTCATCACCGTTGGCGAGAATGGGGCGCCGCCGCCGCCCGCCTAACGGCGATGCGGCCTTAGGATAACGGGCGATCCCACGGGCTGTCGGGCGCGACATTGGCGCGGTTCTGGTGGCGATAGGTCGAGGGCGAGATGCCGGTCAGCCGGCGAAACTCGGCGGAGAATTGGCTCGGGCTGGCATAGCCGGTCGCCAGCGCGATCGCGGCCATCGACAGCTCATGGGCGGCGAGCATCGCCTTGATCCGATCGAGCCGGCGCTCGCGGATGTAGCTGTGGATCGTCATGCCGGTCGATTTCTTGAACGCGCGGACGAGATGGCGGACGCTGATCGAGCAGCGGACGGCGACCTCTTCCAGGCCGATCCGCTGACCCGTGCGTGCGACCTCATCGAGCAGCTCGGTGACCAGCTTGAGCTGCCAGCGAGCGAGGGCGCCGGTGGCGTGGCGGGTCTGGTCCTTCTGCCGGACCAGCGAGCCGAGTTCGGCCGACACCGATGCGAGAAGCGATTCGACGAGCAGCTGCGACGTCGACCGCGGGGCCAGTATCTCCTTGGCGAGATGATCGAGGGCCGCGCCGAGGAAGGGATTCTTGAGGCTGATGAAGGCCTCGGTGAGATCGCTGGTCCACTCGTCGAGCGCCAACGACCGCTCGAAATATTCGGGCGTGAGGAAGCAGGCGACGAAGGTTATCTCGCCGGGATCGATCTCGACGGTGATCGGAGAATGCGGCGGCACGATCGCGACCTGTCCCCAGGGACGCAGGCCGGAGGCATCGGGCAGGCGACGCATGATCGGCTGCTTGCTCGCCGACCGCCCGATCGGCCGCGAAATCACATATTCGGCATTGTCGATGATGCGCGTCTCGGGGCTGTCCCAGAAAAAGCTCCGCACCTCGGCGACCGCACCGTCGAGCACGAACTGACCTTTGAGACAATCACGCAACGCACATCACTCCCGAGACATCGTCTCGAATCAAGAAGGGCTGCCACGTCCGGGTGGCAGCCCTTCTCTGATCAGAGAGCTTAGAACTTCAACTCCACCTGGCCCATCACGATCCGCGGCGCGCCGGGGGTCGAGTAGCTGGCGGTGTTCGAGGAGGTGCCGAACACTTGGTAGTGCTTGTTGAACAGGTTCTTGACCGAGACATAGACACCCAGCCGGTTGTCGGCGCTGTGCGCGCCGAAGCGTACATTGGTCACCGAATAGGCCTTCTGGATCGTGCCGCCAGCCGAGGCCGGCCGGTTCTCGTCGTCGTTGAAGAACTTGCTCGAGAAAGAATAGAGCACCGTGCCGGCGAGGTTCCAGTTGTCGGTCACCGGCAGGTCCATCTGGGCGGTCAGGCCGCCCTGCCATTTCGGCGACTGGATCATCGTGTTGCCGTTGTTGTTGAACGCCGGAACCTGCAGCGCCGCGATGCAATACTCCTTCGGTCCGACGAACTCACCGCCGCAGGCGAAGTTCTTGTACTTCGCGTTGAGGTAGCCAACGTTGGCCCCCAGTGCGAGCCACTTGGCCGCCTGCCAGTTGACCGAGGCCTCGGCGCCGTAGGTCCGCGCCTTCTTCGCATTGAACAGCACGAAGGGCAGGCCCGAGTAGCCGGTCTTGGTGATCGCGAGGTCGGTATAGTCGTTATAGAAGACTGCCGTGGTGACCTGCACCTTGCGGTTGAACAGATTGGCCTTGGCGCCGACTTCGTAGGTGGTCACCTTCTCCGGCTTGAACGCGTTGACCACACCGCCGGTCTGACCCGGCGAGACGACCGGGTTGACGCCGCCGGTCTTCAGGCCCTGCGCCCAGCGAGCGTAGATCGTGCCGCCATTTGGCAGGCCATAGCTGAGCGTGATCGCCGGCAGGAACTTATGCGCGCCGGTCGCGCCGTTGAAGGCCGGAATGGGCACGTTGTTGTTGAGCTGGCCCTGGCCGCCATTGGCGTTGGGATCGAACACCGACGCGTTCTGGGCAGGATAGGCGCCCGTCTTCTTCTCGGTGACGTAGCGCACCGATGCGGTCAGCTTGAGCTGATCGGTGAAGTTGTACTCGCCCTGGGCGTAACCCGAGAAGGAGTTCGTCACCGTTGTCGCGAGCGTCGGGTTGAACGGGATGCCGAGCACGATGCTGAGCAGCGAGTTGTCGATCTTGTCGTGGTAATAGGTGGCGCCGGCCAGCCAACGGAATGGCCCGTCGATGTTCGAGACCATCCGGAGCTCCTGATAGAAGCTGCGGCGGACGAAGTTGGTCTCGAAGCCGGCGATCGGGACATTGCCGACGCCGATGTCGCCGCGGAACCGCGAATGGTTCCAGCGGAAGGCGGTGATCGAGGTTAGCACGAAGCCGGGCATATCGACGTCGGCCTTCGCCGAGGCGCCATAGTCCTTGGTGAAGCCGTGCGTCTCGATGGAACCCAGCGTGTCGAAGGCGGTCTGGCGCTTCTTGAAAACATAAGCCTTCGGCAGGATCGCGCCGGCGGTTGGCTGACCGAAGATCTTCTCGCCGGTGCTGCAGTTGACCGGATCGACCGCGCAGGTCGGCGAGAAAGCGCCCATCAGGAACTGATAGACGCCATACTGCGGCGCGCCGGGGGCAAGCGTATCGCCCTGATAGAACGCCTGCCAGCCGCCACCGTTTGAGTCGGGGCTGTTCTGATAGTCGCCGGCAAGCGTGACCTTGAAGCCATCGCCGCGGAACAGCATCTTGCCATTGAACGCCCAGAAATCCTGGTTGTTCATGTGGCTGACCTTGGTGCCGCTATCGAGCGCCTGGGCCAGACCCGGATGCGCGATCAAATAGGCGCGCTGGCCGGTGTCGCCGAAGGCCAGGGCCTCGGCCGGGCTCAGGCTCTGATAGTGCTGGTAGGGATTCTTGTCGGCCCGGTTTGGCGTATAGTCGTCATGCGACTTGCGCACCGCGTTGAAGTTGAACGCGACGTTATCGTTCAGCGGCAGGTTGACGTAGACGCTGGCGTCGAAGGTTTTCTTCGAGCCGTAGCCGACCCGCGCCTCGGCCGCGAACTTGTCCGGATTGGGCTGACGGGTGATGATGTTGATCGCACCGCCGGTGGCGTTACGGCCGTAGAGGCCGCCCTGCGCGCCCTTCAGCACTTCGACACGCTCGACGTTGGTAAAGTCGTCGACGATCGAGGCGTAGGTGCGCGGCACGTCGTCGATGAACAGCGCGACCGACGGATCGGCGCCGACCGAGATGCGGTTGCCGATGCCGCGGATGTAGATCTGCGTGTAGCCGGTGCCCGAGACGCTGGTGAAGCCCGGGGTGTTGAAGCGCAGCGAGGTGATGTCGGTGATGTTGGTCGCCTGGAGCGTCTCGCCCTTCACCGCGGTGATCGACAGCGGCACGCTCAACAGGTTCTGCGAACGGCGCTGCGCGGTGACGACGATGTCGCCGGCGCCGAGCGCGCTGCTGGCCTGCGCCTGGGCGGCGTCATCGGCCGGCTGCGGCGAGGGCGTTGCGGTCGCCGGCGGCGGCGTATCCTGCGCCTGCGCGGCGCTCGCCAGGATCAGCGATGCCGAGAAAGCAACGCTCGAAAGCAGGGCGCATTTGGCCATGCGTGCGGAAAGAAGCGACATCAAGAGATCTCCCCTAGACTCGGCTCTGGTCGGGTCCCGACGCCAGCGCTGGACATCAGCGCCGGATCGGCCCGAGCCGGGATGCGGTCGCGCTATGGGGCAGGTGCGGTGATGTCCAGCGATTGGCCGGCTTCGGACATCAAAAAGTTCCGGTGTCGGAATTAGGACACAGTTTCGGGGCCTATCCTACTGATAAATGGTCGTTAAATATCCCGATTTGGACATCATCTGTAAATAGAATGTCCCGAATCGAACAGTGTATTGTTCCCCCCGCTGGGCCGCGCCCGCTGATTCGTTGGCGGCTGCATGCATCGATCCGGACAGCTCGCACCGGGGGCGCCCATTGCGGAGTGGACCGCGCTCGACGATAATCGCCGACAGGGCAGGGGGAGCATCGACATGATCGACGAGGCTTCGTTCGGGCGTGCCGCGATTGGGACCGGGCTGGCGCTGGTTGCCATGCTCGCGCTCGCGGCCTGCGACAAGATCAGGGATCGCGACAAGCCGGAGGTCTGGACGATGTACCAGAGCAATCCGTACGACCTGACCGCGCGCGTCCATTTCGCGACGTTCAACTCCAAGTACAAAGGCGAGCAGAAGAAGGGCGCGCCGACGCCCAACCAGTACGACTGCGAGATGGCCGCGGATGTGCTGAACGAGAAGATCCGTAACAGCAACAACGGCGCGCAGACCGTCCGCTACTGGTGCGAGAAGGGCAAGTACAAGGAAACGGCCGACGCCAAGGCCGAATAGGACGCATCCCCCCGGAGGGCAGCATGACCGAGCCAGCGCGCGACGCCATTCGCTTCTACGAGATGAGCGATGCGCAGACGCAGGACGTCGTCGTCCAGATGCATGGCGATCGCGCGGTCGGTGTCCAGCTGCGCATCTTCGAATGGAACGCCGATCGAATGGTCGCGCACACCCATTATGATCCGAACATCGTGCTGCCGCGCCATAGCCATGCCAGTGACACGCTGATCTACATTCTCGACGGAGAGGTATCGATCGATGGGCGAAGTTGCCCTGCGGGCACGCAGATCGTGCTGCCAAAGAATACCCCACTCGGCCCGCTGATCGCCGGTCCCGAAGGTTGCACCTTCATCGAAAGCTACGCCGGCGACTTCACCGCAACCCACCTCGATCCGGAAGGCTATGCCCGCCTCCTCGCCGAGCGTGGCATCACGCCGGTGCCGACGGCGAAGCTCGATGTGCCGGAGGGGGCCGCGGGCTAGATCTTGCTATCTTCGGATCAAGCCCAGCCGCTCGCGCAACGTCCAGCGGCCGATCAGCAGCGTTGCCGCCGCGGCGAGGCCGAGGGCGAGGCCGATCCAGACACCGACGCCGCCCCAGCCGAAATGGAAGCCGAGCAGCACCGAGCTGCTGAGCCCGACGCCGATATAGCCGACCGCGGAGATGATCATCGGCACAGCGGTGTCCTGCAGCCCGCGCAGCATGCCGGCGCCGACCGCCTGGGCGCCGTCGAACAGCTGGAATAGGGCGGCGACCATCAGGAATGCCGCCGCCAGCGCCGCGACCTGGGCGCTGGCCGGATCGGCGGTGTTCATGAACATGCCGATGAGATGGCGCGGCACAAGCAGCACCACCGTCGTCGTCGTCAGCATGAACGCGATGGTGATCGCAAAGGCGGTGTTGCCGGCGCGCGCAATGCCGGCCGGATCGCGGCGGCCATAAGCCAGGCCAACCCGCACCGTCGCCGCCTGGCCGATGCCGAGCGGGGTCATGAAGCACAGCGCCGCGATCTGGATCGCGACCGCATGGGCGGCGAGCTCGGCGGCGCCGATCAGCCCCATCAGGAACACCGCGGCGCTGAACACGGTGACCTCCATGCCGAGCGTGACGCCGATCGGCGCGCCCAGCCGCCAGATGTCGCGGAAGCGTGGCCAGTCGGCCCACCAGAAATGGCCGAACAGATGATAGCGGCGGAAGTGCTTCTGCCGGCTGACGACGACGGCGAGGCCGAGGAACAGAAGCAGGTTCGACAGGGCGCTGCCGAGTCCGGCGCCGAACAGCCCGAGCGGCGGAATGCCGAACCCACCGAAGATCAGCACATAATTCGCGCCGGCGTTGAAGGCGACCGCGATGAGCCCGGTCGACAGCGCCCATCCCGGCCGGCCGAGCGCCGAGATGAAGCCACGCAGGACGACGTACCAGAGCAAGGGCAAGATGCCGAACATCATCGGCCGAACGAGCCGCGCCGCCTGATGCGCCAGCAGCGGATCCTGGTGGAACAGGCGGAGGATCGCCTCGGTGTGCCACAGCAGCAGCCAGATCGGGAGGATCAGCGCGACCGCCGCCCACATCGACTGCCTCACGGTGCGGCGGGTCTCGTGCAGGCTGCGTTCGCGATGGCCGATCGCGCGAGCGATCATCGGCGCCGAGGCCATGACCACGCCGACGCCGAAGATCATGCAGCCGTTGACCAGATTGACCCCGAGCGAGGCGGCCGCGAGCTTGTCCTTGCCAGCCCAGCCGAGCAGCACGACGTCGGTCGCCGGGATCAGCGCCTGGGTGAAATTGGTCAGGACCAGCGGCCAGGCAAGCGCGAGCGTCTCGCGAAGCTCCTCGCGCCACAGCCTGTTGCCTTCGTCCCTGCCAGCCACCGCCTATGCCATTCCCACCGGAACCGCGCTTCATAGGGGGTGGAGCTCCGGGCAGCTAGCCATGCGGATAGCAGCCAGTCCTCCCGCGGACGATTCGGTAGCGACCTCGTCGTGCGCTACGTCGCGGCCTGGCTTCGCCGCTTGCGCACCAGCTTGCCGGGGCGTTTGCCGGTGTCTTGATCGTCGCGCAGCACGATCTCGCCACTGACGATCGTCGCGGTGTAGCCGCGTGCGCTCTGCGTCACACGCTTGCCGCCGGCCGGCAGATCATGGCTCACCCAGGGCGCGCTCAATTGCAGCCTGTCGTAGTCGATGACGTTGATGTCGGCCTTGCCGCCTTCGACCAGCACGCCGCGGTCGTTGAGGCCGATCGCCGCTGCGGTCTCGCGCGCAATCTTGCTGATCGCTTGCGGCAGGCTGATCCGCTCGCCCTTGCGGTCGCGCGTCCAGTAGCTGAGCAGGAAGGTGGTGTAGGTGGAATCGCAGACCATGCCGTAATGCGCGCCGCCGTCGCCGAGGCCGATGATCGCGTTGGGATCGCGGATCATGCCCGGCACATAGTCGAGCGAATTCTCGACATAATTGGCGAAGGGCAGGAACAGCATCGCCTGGCCGTCGCGCTCGAGCAGCAGGTCATAGGCGAGATCGAGCGGATCGCGGCCTTGTGCCTTCGCCTGGGCGGCGATGCAGCTGTCGGCCGAAGGTTCGTAATTCGGCGGATCGCCGAGCGGGAAGATGCGCTCGAACTGGCGACCCATCAGCCAGAAGGGCATGCGATTGTCGGTCGGTTCCTCCGCCATCAGCTTTGCGCGGAACTCGGGATTGCGTAGGTGCTTCAGCTTCTCGTCGAGCGGGAGCTGCGCGATCGAGATGTAGCTCGGGCAGAGGCACCAGGGATTGACCGTGAGGTCGAAGCTCAACAGCAGGCCGAAGCCGCGCGGATAGACCTGCGCCTTGACGCTGCCGCCCTTGCGGTTGAGCGCGGCGGCGATGTCGAGCTGCTTGCGCCAGCCGAGCGGATCGCCGATCTGCCCGAGCGAGAACATCGCATTGCCGCCCATCAGCCGGACGACGCGGTCGAGCAGCGCCAGCTCATCTTCGACCGGCGAGCTGGGCACCAGGCTGAGCGGCGTCTGGAACACGCCGCCGCCGCCATCGCGTACCGCGTGGCCGAGCGTCAGCAGCTCCTCCTCGGAAACGCCGAAGGTCGGGATCGGATCGCCGTCGCGCGTGCGCATGGTGAACAGCAGCGAGGTGGCGAGGCCGAGCGCGCCGACCGAGATCGCCTCGCGCGTGATCGCGTACATTCGGGCGAGATCCTCGGCCGTCGCCGGCTCGCGATCGGCGCCGCGCTTGCCCATCGCATAGACGCGCAGCGGCATATGCGGAAACAGGGTTGCGACATCGATGTCGCGCGGCCGACGTTCCAATGCATCGAGATATTCGGGAAAAGTTTCCCATTCCCAACTCAGCCCTTCGGCCATCACCGCGCCGGGGATGTCCTCGACGCCCTCGCAGACCGAGATCATCAGCGCGCGATCCTCCGGCCGGCAGGGCGCGAAGCCGACGCCGCAATTGCCCAGCACCACGCTGGTCACGCCATGCGAGGAGGAGGGGGAGAGCCGGTCGGACCAGATCGCCTGCCCATCGTAATGGGTGTGGATGTCGACGAAGCCCGGGGTGACGATCTTGCCGCGCGCATCGATCTCCTCGGCGCCCTTGTCCGGCACCTGGCCGATCCTGACGACGCCGCCGTCCTTGATCGCGACATCCGCCTCGCGGCCTTCGGCGAGGGTGCCGTCGAACACGGTGCCGCCGCGAATGATCAGATCCATTGCCGTCACTCCTTCACCGTCACGGGATGCCGCCGCCGGCGACCGCCATGCGCGCCACCGCGATCGCCCCGGCGCGCGCCGTCCGCACGGCCGCCACGTCATGATCGGGCGCGCAGCAGATGTAGAGATCGCGCCGATCCGCACCGCCGAACACACAGGCATAGGGCCGGCCGTGATTGCTCATCACGCGCGCGACGATCTCCCCGGAGGGGCTGACGCGGATCACCGAATTGCTGAACGGGCAGGCGGCCCAGACATGGTCCTCCTCGTCGAGGCACATGCCATCGGGAATATCGCCCTCGCCAAGCTGCGCGATCAGGCGGCCGTTGGTGAGCGTTGCGTCCGGCGCGATGTCGAAGGCGGTGAGCCGGCGCACCCAGCTCTGCGCGAGGACGAAGGTCTTGCGGTCGGCGCTGATCGCAGCACCATTCGGCGTGGTGACGCTGTCGGTCGCAACCTCGACGCTGCCATCGGGGCGGACCAGCGCGATCACCGTCGTACGCTCTTCCTCGCTGCCGATGCGAAAGCCGACCTCGCCGACATAGGCGTTGCCGGCATCGTCGACGATCATGTCGTTGGTGTGGAAGCGATGCAGCTTGGAAAGATCGGCATGGCGGACGAGCATGCCGTCCGCTTCCCGGCGATAGACGCAAAGATCGGCGATCGAGACGACCAGCAGCCGCCCGTCGGGCAGCCAGCCGAGGCCGGAGGGTCCGCCAGGCACCGCGAAGCGCTCGATCAACCGCCCGGCGGGGTTGATCGCGATGACCGCGCCGTCATGGCAATCCGAGAACCACAAGGCACCGTCGCGCCAGCGCGGGCATTCGGGGAAGACAAGGCCGTCGTGAATCAATTTCAGTGCGGCCATGCCGAGTCCCTCTCGGCGCGGATATGGCGCCGCTTCAGGGTCAAACGTCAATCGCCGTTGACATTATTTCCCGGCGGAACCGGGCGATGCTGCAGATAGCTGGTGATCAGACGTCCCATCGCCTCCTCGATTTCCTCCTGGGCGGGTGTGGACGTATCCGGCCGCATCATCATCGCGCGGAAGATGCCGACGAAGGCGTTGGTCAGCACGAAGGCCTCAGCCTCGGTCATCGACATGGCATTGGGCGGGCGGTCCTGCGCGGTCAGCATCGCCAGGATCTGCTCGATCAACGGCGCGGCGCGCGTGCCCCCGCGGCTGAGCGATTGCTCCATGACCAGCCGGTGGACGCGCGGGCGCTCGCCATAGCTCGCTGTCACCGCGCGCAGGATGCGGCCGATGCGGTCTTGCGGTGAGGCCACCGATCGGTCCTGCAGAACGGCGATGACGCGCGCGGACAGCGCCGCCATTTCCCGGTCGGCGAGCGCCTCGAGGATCGCCTCCTTGTTCGGAAAATACTGGTAGAGCGTGCCGATGCTGACGCCTGCGGTCTCCGCGACGGCGTTGGTCGTGAGCACCGCCAGCCCGCCCTTGTCGAGCAGCCGTATCGCCGCCTCCAATATGAGTTCGACCTTGTGCTGGGCGCGCTGTTGGCGCGGGGAGCGCACCGTAAGATCCTGATTCTGTGTCGCTTTCATGAGCTGACCTCGGGTCGGCGAATGCGAGTTTTATAATGTGAGTATTGCTCATATTAATTGGCGAGGAAAGGACCTTCGCCATGGCCAGCTCCGCCACATTCGATCTCTCCGAACGCAAGGATTGGCGGTCAGCCTTTGTCGGGCTGCGACAGCTGCTGGCGAACCCGAACGACACGACCCAGGTCTTCCGGATCATGCGCGCGCTGAACGCGGGCACGCCCAAGGCCGGCTATGAGCGGCTGCTGCGCAGTGCCGAGGGCGGGCGGATTGCTTATCAGCGGGTCGAGCTGGCCGAGCGTTTCTCCGATCCGGATTTCGTCAACAGCTTCCCGCAGGGCAGCGTCGGCGCGGCCTATGCCGCCTTCCTGCGCGAGACTGGCTATTCGGCCGAGGCGCTCGCTGCGGTCAGCCAGGCGGAGGACGCCGGCCGTGCGGCGGAGCATCCCTATGCGTGGTTCGGGCGGCGCACGCGCGACGCCCATGACCTCTGGCATATCCTCACCGGCTATCGCGCCAATGATCCGCTCGGCGAGGCCTGCCTCGTCGCCTTTTCCTATCCGCAGACCGGCGGCCTGGGATGGGCGTTCCTCGCGATCGGCAGCGGATTGAAGGCGCTGCGCTCGCCGCATCGCAAGCTGGCGATCAAGGCGCTGTGGGAAGGCTATCGCCATGGCCGCCGCGCCGCCTGGCTCAATGGACAGGACTATGAGCGCGTCCTCGCCGAGCCGCTCGACAGCGCGCGTCGGCGCCTTGGGATCAGGGAGCCCGTCGCTTATTACGCGCTGCAGGCAGTCCTGAAGCGGAGCGCCGGCGAGACGGCCTAGGTGCCGACATAAGAAGCGGACTCGAGCCGGTAGAGCACGTGCCGCCGGATTGGATGACCTTCTGCGATCGCAGGATGGTCGAAATCCTCGGCGGGATCATGGCGCATGCCGAGTCGTTTCATGACGGCGCGCGAGCGATGGTTCGTCTCGGTGGTGAACGCCACGATCTCGGAAAGCGCGACAGTACCGAAGCCATAGTCCAGCGCCAGCCGGGCCGCCTCGGTCGCATAGCCCTGTCCCCAATGCTCGAAGGCCAGACGCCAACCGATCTCCACGCAAGGCGTGAAATGTGCGCTGAACCCTGGAACGGCCAATCCGGCGAAGCCGATGAATGGCGCGACATCCGGAACTTCGATCGCCCAGAAACCGAAGTCGTATTCGTTGAAACACTGCTCGATGCGATCGACCAGCGCGTCGCTCTCGGCGCGGGTGAGGCGGCTCGGGAAGAATTCCATGACGCGCGGATCCGCATTCATCGCGGCAAAGGCCGCGCGATCGCTGTCGCGCCATCGACGCAGGCGGACACGCTCGCCCGACAATGTCGCGGCGGCGCTCATCGCTGCGCGATCCGCTGGCGATCAGCTAGCTGGAAAGCACCATGCCTTCTAGGTTGCCCTTGTCGCGCCAGGCTTCGAGGAGATCGGCGAAGGCCTGATGGCCGGGGCCATAGGGCTCGCCGAGATGCGACCGCCGCACCGCGCCATGCTCATTGTTGTAATAACCGGGCGTGCAGTCGTTGAGGAACGCCTCCATCGAGATCGCGCCGGCGCGCAGCGTCCTGACCCATTCGTCCTGCGCTTCCTCGCTCACCTCGACGACCGTCGCGCCGCGCGCGAGCGTCTCGTGGATGATATAGGCGATGTGCTTTGTCTGGTCGTCGTACATCTCGGTGACGCTCGGCGAGACGCCGCCCTGGATGAAGCCGGTGAAGAACATGTTGGGGAAGCCGTGCGAGGTCAGGCCGTGCAGCGTCCTGAATCCGTCGCGCCAATGATCGTAGAGCGACAGCCCGTCGCGGCCGGTGAAGACCGGAATGCCGATCCGCCGTTTCATCTCGGTGGTGATCTCGAAGCCGCTGGCATAGACGATGCAATCGACCTCATATTCCTGGCCGTTGGCGACGATGCCCTTCTCGGTGATCCGCTCGACGCCCTTCGCTGCCGAGACGTCGACCAGCGTCACGCTCGGCCGGTTGAAGGTCGGCAGATATTCGTCGTGGAAGGTCGGCCGCTTGCACATCCAGCGGTACCAGCCCTTCAATTTCTCGGCGACGTCCTTGTCGAGGACGATCTCGTCGACCCGATCGCGGATGCGGTTCATGTGGCGATGATCTTCGATCTCGTGGAGCAGGCCGATCTGCTCCGGCGTCTTCTGCTCGTCCGGTATCGCCGCGAGCTTCGCTTCGATCGTACGGCCCATCCGCGTCCAGCCGTCACAGACGGCGTCCTCCTCGACCGGCATCGAGCGCATGACCCGGGCAAAGTTCATCGTGCGCTCGCGCTGCCAGCCGGGCTTGAGCGTCTTGGCCCACTCCTGATCGGTCGGCTTGTTGCCGCGCACGGCGACTGCCGAGGGTGTGCGCTGGAAGACGTAGAGCTGCTTGGCCCATTTGCCGAGATGGGGAATGCACTGGATGCCGGTCGCGCCGGTGCCGATGATGCCGACGCGCTTGTCCTTCAGCTTGTCGAGCCCGCCGTTCTGGTTGCCGCCGGTATAATCATAGTCCCAGCGGCTGGTGTGGAAGCTGTGACCCTTGAAGTCGTTGATGCCGGGAATGCCCGGCAGCTTGGCGCGGTTGTACGGGCCCGAGGCGAGGATCACGAAGCGCGCGCGGATGTCGTCACCGCGATGGGTCGTAATGCGCCAGCGCTGGATCGTCTCGTCCCAGCTGACCGAGGTCACCATCGTCTGGAACAGGGTTGAGTCGTAGAGATCGAAATGCCGGCCGATCCGTTGGCAATGCTCGAAGATCTCGGCGCCGTAGGAATATTTCTCCTTGGGCACATAGCCGAGCTCGTCGAGCATCGGCAGGTAGATGTAGCTCTCGATATCGCATTGCACGCCGGGATAGCGGTTCCAGTACCAGGTGCCGCCGAAATCGCCGGCCATCTCGATGATGCGGAAATCGTCGATGCCCTGCAGGCGGAGATTGCCGGCGGCGATCAGTCCGGCAAAGCCGCCGCCGAGCACCGCGACCTCCAGCTCCTCGCTGATCGCCTCGCGCTCGATCGGCGGGCTGTACGGGTCCTGCTCGAAGAAGGGGGCATAGTCGTCGTCGACGGTGAGATACTGATCCTCGCCGTCCTTGCGCAGCCGGCGGTCGCGCTCCTCGCGGTACTTCGCCTTGAGCGCGTCGAGATCGAATTCCAGCGCCTCGGCGCCAATCGCAATGTTCATGTCGGCCCTCTCCGGGAGAGCCTGTAACATAATCCGCCCGGCCGCCTGGCGCAAAGCCGCCAGTCAGCGCCGCCAGCCGCCGCTCAGGTTGCTGGACCAGCCAAGCGAGCGATAGGCGGCGTCGACCAGGGCCTGGCCGCGCGGGTTGAGCAGCACGCCGGTGCCGCCGCGGTTCATCGCATAACCGAAGCTCATCTCCGCCTCAGGATCGGCAAAGCCGATGCTGCCGCCCATGCCGACATGGCCGAAGGCGCGATCGCCGATGATCGCGGTGCTGTCGCTGTCCGGCGTGCCCATCGTCGCCATGAAGCCGAGCGCGAAGCGCATCGGCTGCAGCAGGCAGGCGTCCTCATGGGCAGCGGAGACAACCCGGCTCATCCGCGCGATCGCGTCGGGATCGACCAGCCCGCCGCCGCCATTGGCGAGCGGCGCGTAGAGCCCGGCCAGGCCGCGGGCGTTGGTCACGCCATTGGCGCTGGGGATCTCGGCGGCGCGCACCGCGCGTGAGTTGAAGTCGATATTACCGGTGTTGGTCGTCACCAGCTGGGTCAGGCTGCCGGGTTCGGTGGTCAGCGCGCGATAGAATTTCGTCGTCGGGTCCATCTCGGCGAAATCGGCGAGCACCAGTGTTGCGACGCGGTCCTCGTGGGCGACCGGCAGGCCGATCCAGAAGTCGAGCCCGAGCGGTTCGGCGACCTCCTCGCGGAAGTAGGCGGCAAGCCGCTGGCCGCTCGCCAGCCGGACCATCTCGCCGATCGTCCAGGCGAAGCTGAGGCCGTGATAGCCCTGGCGCGATCCCGGCGGCCACCAGGCCGGTTCGGCGGCGACCCGCTCGACCATATAGTCCCAGTCGCAGGGACCATTGTCCTTGATCGGATCGCGAAAGGCGGGGACCGGCGAGGCGTGGCTCAGCATCATCGCCAGGGTGGTGCCGGCCTTGCCGTTCTGGCCGAAGGCCGGCCAGAGCCGGCAGACATCTTCGTCGAGAGAGAGTTGGCCGCGCGCGACCAGCATATGCGCGACGAGCGCCGCCGCGCCCTTGGTCGCGGAGAACACCAGGCAGATGGTGTCGCGCTCCCAGGGCTTGCCGGTCGCGGGATCGGCGATGCCGCCCCAGAGATCGACCAGCGTCGCGCCCCTGTGGGTGATGCACAGGCTCGCGCCGATCTCGCCACGCTCGGCGAAATTCCGCCGCATCGCGTCGCGCACGGCGGCGAATTGCGGCGCGCAGAACCCGCTCAGCCGGCCGCCATCGGGAAGCGCCTCGTCGATCGTGTCAGAGGCGGGGGCGGCCACCGCTAGCGAAGCTCGAAATCAGTCTCGAGATCGCTGTCGAACCAGTCGTCGATCAGCCTGGTGTAGGCGAGCGGGCCGCCGCCGTAGAATTGCATGAACAGGGGCTCGCCGCCCTCGGCGTTGTAATAGCCCGGCGTGCAGGCGCGGAAATAATCGCGCACATCGACCGCCTGATCGGCGATTAGCTGCGCCCAGGCGCGCGCCGCCTCGGCAGTGACCTCGGCACGGTGCAAGCCCTTGTCGCGGCAATGGCGGACGATGCGCGCGCAATGGGTGGTCTGCACCTGCAGCGGATAGGTGAAGGTCGTCGCCAGCGCGCTCTGGAAACCGCCGATGACGAACATGTTGGGAAATTCGCTGACATGCAGGCCGTGCAATGTGCTGAGTTCGCGCGTCCAGCGCTCGGTCAGCGCGATCCCGCCGACGCCCTTGGGGTTGAGGCCCATGCCGAAGCTGAGATCGAAGCCGGTGGCGAAAACGATGCAGTCCAGTTGATGTTCGCGGCCGTCGGCGACGATCCCGCGCTCGGTGATCCGCTCGATGCCGCGGCCCTGGGTGTCGACCAGCGTGACATTGGGCCGATTGAAGGTGTCGAGGAAGCCGTCGTGGAAGGTTGGCCGCTTGCAGAACAGGCCATACCAGGGCTTCAGCGCCTCGGCCGTCGCGCGATCGGCGACATGCGCGTCGACCCGCGCGCGCACGCCATTCATGAAGGCGATATCGGCCCGCGCCTGGACATCATGCGGCAGCTGCTCGCCGCCGAACAGCCGCAGCACGTTGAAATGGCCCTCGGTCCAGCCGTCGTCGACGAGATCGACCTCCCGGGCATAGCCCGAGGTGATGGCGAGGAAATTCTCCATCCGCTCGGCCTGCCAGCCGGGCTTGAGTTGCGCCGCCCATTGCGGATCGGTGGGGCGATTGGCGCGGACGTTGACCGCCGACGGCGTGCGCTGGAAGACGGTTAGATGCTGCGCCCATTCGGCGAGCGGCGGCACCGCCTGGATCGCGCTCGCGCCGGTGCCGACCAGCGCGACGCGCTTGTCCTTCAGATTGACCAGATTCCCCTCGGGGCCGCCGCCGGTATAGCCGTAGTCCCAGCGCATCGTGTGGAAGGCGTGGCCCTTGAAGTCGGTGATACCGGCGATGCCCGGCAGCTTCGGCCGGCTGGTGCCGCCGCCGCACAAAAACAGGAAGCGGGCGCGGATTTCGTCGCCGCGATCGGTCCTGACGATCCAGCGGGTCCGCTCTTCGTCCCACTGCGCGTCGAGCGCCCGGGTCTGGAGCAGCGCGCCGTCATAGAGGTCGAACTGCCGCGCGATCCGCCGCGAATGTTCCCAGATCTCCGGACCCTTGGCGTATTTCTCGCTCGGGACGTAGCCGGTCTCCTCGAGCAGCGGCAGGTAGATGTAGGATTCGGTGTCGCAGGACAGGCCGGGATAGCGATTCCAGTACCAGGTGCCGCCGAAGTCGCTGCCGCGCTCGATGATGCAGATGTCCTCCGGCGTCAGGCCATGCTGCCTGAGATTGGCGCCGGCGATCAGCCCGGCAAAGCCGCCGCCGGCGATCGCTACCTCGACCTCGCGCGTGACAGGCGCGCGCGCGCCGTCGGTCGCCGCCCAGGGATCGCGGTCGAAACGCTCGGCGAGATCGCCGTCGAGATAGGTATAATGGCCGCGGTCCGGGCTCAGCCGGCGGTCACGCTCGGCGAGATATCTTTGCCGTAGCGCATCGGCGGCGGGTTGGTCGGCCATGGCTTGCTCACCTTGCGGTCGAGAAGGGGGCGGGCACCAGGAAGCGGTCGTTGTAATCGTCGCGCAGCGCCGGGGCCATCTTCATCCACATCGCGAAATCGGCGTTGTGATCGCCGTAATCGGTGGTCCAGGGGCGCAGGTCGTCCCATTCCGGGCCCATGCCCTGGATCTTGATCGCGCGGCGGTTGTTCCACGGCGAATAGATCAGCGCCAGCACGGTATGGCCGGCGGCGTCGGCGATCTTCCACCACATCTTGACCATGCCGTCGAGGTAATCGGCCTGCATCGAGGGATTGGTGTGGATCACCTCATGGAGGATCAGCTTGGCCTTGACGCCACGCTCCTTCAGCTCGGCGATCGTCGGGCTGACCGGATGGGGCAAGCAGAGCATCGAGTCGGTCTCGCCGACCCATTCGTCGCGCAGCCGCTTCCACGCCTTGATCCGCGGGTCGGCGGCCGGCCCGTGGCTGACCGCGACGAACTTCTCATAGGTGGCGAAGTCCCTGAGCTCCCAGATCTCGACTGATTCCGGCGACATCCCCTGGCCGGGCGCGCTTTCCCAGCAGCTGTGGAGGTGGACGCCATGCTCGGCGAAGACCGGCAGGCATTCGGCCTCCATCGCGGTGAACAGCTCCTCGGTGCGCGAGTTTTTGAGCTTGTTGATCGCGTGGATGTAGATCGGACGCGACGGATCGAAACCGAAACCCATGCTCTATCCCCTCCGGCCTCGTCTGGCCTGGCGTGAGAGTGGAAGGCTGCCGGCCCGGGATCAAGCCCCGGCGTGGCGCCGGAAGAATCGCCGTCGCGCGTCCTACTTTCGCAAGCCTGTCGCCTATTTACTGGCAATTTTTGTCCATTGGCGGTGACCGGTTGGTATGCTCGGCATCTGTTTGCCGAGCCGGACGAAGACCGGAGCGAGCGGGACGAGGCTGGAGAGGTCCGAAATGGCTGATGCTGACGTGGTGGTGTTGCGGTCGAAGAAGGCTAAGGGCAGCAAGGCTCCCAAGAGCACCAAAAGCGCCAAAGCTACCAGGACCGGCAAGCGCCGGGCGCCGCTGCGCGAGATCCCGTTCAAGGTCACGAATCCGCAGCGGATTCCGGCGCAGCGCTATTACGACCAGGAATTCTACGATCTGGAGGTGAAGTACCTCTGGCCGAAGGTCTGGCAGATGGCCGCCCGGCTGGAGGAGATTCCGCACGTCGGCGACTGGGTCGAGTACAAGAATCTCGGCAAATCCGCGATCATCGTCCGCACCAAGAATGGCGTGAAGGCGTTCAGCAACAGCTGCCGTCATCGCGGCGTTCAGCTCGCCAGTGGCGCCGGCAATTGCAAGACGCAGGGCTTTATCTGCCCATTCCACGGCTGGCGCTATGACATGGAGGGTAAGAACACCTTCGTGTTCAACCGCCAGATTTTCAGCCCCGAGCAGCTCGATCAGGCCGAGCTCAACCTCCTGCCGATCCGCTGTGAGCTGTGGGGCGGTTGTGCTTTCATCAACTACGACAAACATGCGGCGCCGCTGCTCGAATGCATCGAGCCCTTCGCCCGCTGGCACGATCCACGCCATGTCGAAAAGCTCAAGGTCGAATGGTGGCTGTCGGCCGAGCTGCCGACCAATTGGAAGACCGCGATGGAGGCCTTCATGGAAGGCTATCACGTCATGCGCAGCCATCCGCAGCTGCATGCGGTCTCGATCCCGGGCACCGGCGCCTATGGCGACGACAGCGGCGGGCGCAAGCGCCAGCTCAACGCCAGGGAATGGGTCGAGGCGATGATCATCAACATGAAGATGCTCGGCGAGGGCATGGCCGGCATGGTCCGCGCGCATGACTGGGACATTGCCGACGATCTCAAGCAGACCATCGCGCTGCCGGAGGATCTGACCGAGGCCAAGATGACGTGGATGCGCGCGCTCAACCGGGAGATTACCGATCGGCGGCGGGCGCAGGGTGTTCCCATGCCCGATCTCAACGCGCTCCCCGCGCTCTCGCCCGACAATTACTGCTTCCCGCATTATTTTCTGCTGCCGACCTTCGGAAACATGTCGTCCTATCGCATCCGCCCGCTGGGCCCGGAGAAGTGCCTGTTCGAGCTCTACTCGCTGGTGCTTTATCCGGAAGATGAGGCGCGGCCGGTGCCGAAGGCGCCGATACCGACGCCGATCACCGATCCGATCTGGCCGGCCATCCCGGCGCAGGATTACAGCAACTTGCCACTCCAGCAGCTCGGGCTTCACGCCGAAGGTTTCGAGTTCATGCGGCTGTCGAGGTCGAAGGAAGGCTCGATCAGCAACTATCATCGCGTCATCGACGGGTTTCTCGAAGGCCGCCCGGACGACGAGCTGGTGATCGGCCACCAAAATGCCTGCGCGCCGATCGACTCACCGGTGATGGATGACGTCTGGGAGCCGCATCCGCTGCGGTCGGGCGCGCACCCGGTGTGATTCCCGCGCGTCTGATCGGTCGAATGCCGCTATAGTCGGCCGATGAGCGCGCATGCCGCCATCGATGGTGAGATCCCGGCGCACGTCGATCCGGCGCTGGTGGTCGATTTCGATTATTTCGCCGATCGCCGCTATAGTGAGGCGGGCTCGCCCCATGGCGGGCTGATCAGGCTGTGCGAGGAGATCGGGCACGGCATCTTCTGGACGCCGCGCAACGGCGGGCACTGGTTCGTCACCGACCATGAGATGCTGTTCGAGGCGGCGCGCATGCCGGAGCTTTTCTCCAGCGCCAACGCCTCCTTCCCAGCGCTGCCGCCGGAGGAGGAGCCGCATTATCCGCCGCTCAGCTCCGATCCGCCCGAGCATATCAAATATCGCCTGCCGCTGATGCGCGCCTTCTCGCCCGAGCGGATCCGCGCGCTCGGCGGGGAGATCCGGCGCTTCGCTGGCGAGCTGATCGACGCGGTCGCAGCGCGTGGCAGCTGCGATTTCTTCGAGGAGATCGCCGAGCCGCTGCCGATCATCACCTTCATGAAGCTGATGGGCTATGACCTGGCGCGCTATCGCGAGTTTCGCGAATGGGCGACCTGGATGTGCCAGCCCGATCCGGACGACAAGGTCCGCGCCTATGTGAACACGGTGGCGATGACGCGCGAACTGCTCGACGAGCGAAGGGCCGAGCGCCGCGACGATCTGCTCAGCCATCTGCTCGACGAAATGATCGACGGCCGGCCGTTCACGCAGGAGGAATTGGACGGCATCTGCATCCTCTTGTTCGGCGCCGGCCTCGACACGGTGGTCAACTCCTTGTGTTTCGGCATGGCCCATCTCGCCGGCGACGCAGCTTTGCAGCATCGGCTGCGTGCCGATCCCGCGCTGATCCCCGAGGCGGTCGAGGAGATGCTGCGGCGCTGCTCGGTGGGCATGGCTGCGCGCTCGGTCGGGCGCGACGGCACGTTCCACGGCGCGACGCTCAAGGCGGGTGAACGTGTGACCCTGTTGCTGCCGGTCGGTAATCTCGATCCGAAGGCCTTCCCCGATCCGACCCGCTTCGATCTCGATCGCGAGGACAAGGCGCACATCACCTTCAACAGCGGGCCGCATCGCTGCGTCGGCTCGCATCTCGCGCGGCTGGAGATGGTGACGCTGTTCGAGGAGTGGCTGAAGCGCATGCCGAATGTGCGGCTCGATCCGGCGAACCCGCCGGGCTACCGCATCGCGATCGTCAACGCGGTCACGACGTTGCCGCTGCTGTGGAACCTCGTCTAGCCCTGGCTCGTCGCCCAGACGAGCGGGAGCGTATCCATGCCGACGACATGGCCGCCATGGGTCTTGTCCGGCAGATGCGGATCCGGGCTGAACAGCGGCACGCGGGCGAGCCATTCCTGCAGCATCACGTTGATCTCGATCCGCGCGAGATGACGGCCGATGCAGCGATGCGGGCCGGCGCCGAAGGCGATATGGTTGATCCGCTCCCGGCCGATGTCGACCTGGTCGCCATGCGCGAATACGCGATCGTCGATATTGGCAGCGGTGTAGTTGATCAGAACCATGTCGCCCTTGCTGAACTGGGCGCCGCGCCAGAGTTCGTCCTTGATGACGATGCGCGCGACAGGGGCGATCGCGTGGCGCCTGAGCATCTCCTCCATGGCATGCTGGATCTCGCCGGGGTTTTCGCGCAGCCGCTGCTGCAGGCTGTGGTCGCGCGCGAGATAGCGGACGATGAACGCCATGGCGTTGGCGACCGTGTCGAGCCCGGCGAAGAACAGCAGCTGCGCATAATCGAGCGCCAGCTTGTCAGAGACCGGCTCGCCGTCGATCTCGAGGTCGAGGAGATAGCTGATCAGGTCATCCTCGCGCCTGGCGCGTCGGGCATGGATGACCTCGGCCAGCATGGCGCTGGCCTTGGTGAAAGCGTCGACCCGTATCGCCGGGTCGGGCGTGGAGATGGCGACGCAGGCATAGTCGCGGAATTCGTGGAGCTTGGATTTGTCGAGCCCCATGATGTCCATGAAGATCAGCACCGGCAGCGGCTCGGCCACCGCCTCGAAGAAATCGCAGCTGCCGCGATCGGCTACGGAATCGATCAGCTCGATCGCCAGGACGCGGATCTGGTCCTCGCGGCGAAACATCTGCGTCGGCGTGAACGCCGCCGCCAGCGGCGCACGGAACCGTGCATGGTCCGGCGGATCGACCTGCAGCGGGACCATCCGCATGTCCATCAGCTCGGGCGACGGTGGGATCGCCATGTGCGAGCTGCTGAACAGGTCGGTGCGCTTGGCGGCCTCGACGGTCGCTTCATAGCCCTGGATCACCCAATAACCGCCACGCCGTGGGCTCCAGAACAGATCGGGCGCTTCATCGCGCAGCGACACCATGGCTTCGGTTACGCCACCGGCGCTTTCGAAGCGCGCGTCTGCGAACATGTCGTAGTCCACCACCAGGGCGGGATCGATCCGGGCCGGTATATCTTCGACTGCCAGGCTGTCCATCGGGCGATCCTCTCACGGTGCCGCGGCGCAATTGAGAATTAGTGGAGTATTGCCGACTACTCCAGCGGATCGCGATAGGGCCCGGCAATATGGCCGCCGTCGGCGACCAGCGAGCTGCCGGTGCAGAAGCTGCTCTCGTCCGAGGCGAAGAATAGCACCGCCTGGGCGATCTCGCTCGGCTTGCCCATCCGCGCCATCGGCTGGCGCGCGATCGAGGCATCGACCCGGGCACGCACCGAGGGCTTGGCGGCGAGCAGCATCGGCGTCTCGATGATGCCCGGGTGGACCGCGTTGATCCGGACATTGTGCTTGCCCGCCTCGAGCGCGACCGAGCGGGTGAGGCCGACCACGGCGAATTTGCTGGCGACATAGCTCGACATGCCGGCGACGCCGACGATGCCGTCGATCGACGAGATGTTGACGATGCTGCCGGACCCTTGCGCGATCATCACCGGCAGCACCGCGCGAATGCCGTGCCACACTGCGGTGACATTGAGATCGAGGGTGAAGCGGTGTTTTTCCGGCGTTTCATCAAGCACCTCGGCGGGAAAGCCGATGCCGGCATTGTTGACCAGCACGTCGAGCCGGCCGTGGCGCGCGTGGCAATCCTCGACGAGGCGCGACCATTGCGCCGGGTCGGTGACGTCGCGGCGCTCGAACGACACACCTGCACCCAGCTCGCCGGCGAGCGCCCGGCCGCGCGGCTCGTCGATGTCGGCGAGGATCACCCTCGCGCCTTCAGCCGCGAACAGCCGCACGCAGGCTTCGCCGATGCCGCTCGCGCCGCCGGTGACGATTGCGATCTTGCCCTTCAATCGGTCCACGTCAGCGCATCCTCTCAATCCGGCAGTGTCTCGTTCGGCACTTGCCGATCCTTCATATAATCCCGCGTCAGCGGCAAGCTGTCGCGCTGGCGGGTGAGCTGAATCTGGAAATTGAGATGCGCGTCATGGCGGAAGGCGGCGATCGCGCCGGCGAGATAGAATTGCCACATGCGGAAGAAGCGTTCGTCGTAGAGCGCGGTGATCTTCTCGCGGGCGGTGACGACGCGATCGTACCAATGCGTCAGGGTGAAGGCGTAGTGGAGGCGCAGAACCTCGATGTCGGTGATCCAGAACCGCGCCTGCTCGATCGCCGGCGCGATCTGGCTGAGCGCGGGGACATAGCCGCCGGGAAAGATGTAGCGGGCAAGCCATTTGTCGGTCGGCGCGGGACCGTCGGCGCGGCCGATGGTGTGGAGCAGCATTACCCCGTCGGGGGCGAGCAGGGCGCGGCAGCGCTCGAAGAAGGTCCGGTAATGCGGCGGGCCGACATGCTCGAACATGCCGACCGAGACGATACGGTCGAAGGTCCGTTCGACTGCGCGATAATCGAGCAGTTCGAATGTGACGTGATCGGCGACGCCGGCCGCCGCGGCGCGCTGGCGGGCGGCGTCACACTGCTCCTGCGACAAGGTGATGCCAAGCACATCGACCTGCGCGGTGCGGTGCAGATAGAGCGCGAGCCCGCCCCAGCCGCAGCCGATGTCGAGCACGCGCTGTCCCGGCCTGAGGTCGAGCTTGGCGGCGATATGCGCCTGTTTCGCCGCCTGCGCCTGTTCGAGCGTGGCGTCGGGCGCGGGGAAATAGGCGCAGCTGTATTGCAGGTCGGGATCGAGGAAGAGCGCGAACAGCTCGCCCGAGAGATCGTAATGATGCGCCGCATTGCGCCGCGCCTGGCGCTGCCAGTTCCACGCCGACCACCACAGGTTCCGGCGCCATGGCCGCCAGAGGCCGAGGCGAACCGAGTCGTCCCAGTCCCAATGCGTGTTGAGCCCGATCAGGTCGAGGAAGTCGCGGATGTCGCCCTGCTCGACGATCATCCGCCCGTCCATATAGGCCTCGCCCAGCGCCAGCGCCGGATTGAGCGCGGCCCATCGCGGCGTCGAGCGGTCGGTGAAGCGGATCGTCACCGGTCGCCCGGCGCTCGCGGCATCGCCATAGGCGTGCGATCGGCCACCGGCATCGATCACGACCAGCCGGCCCTTGCGGATCAGCCGGCGTAGGAGGGCATCGAACATCCTCATCGCTTGAGCGGGGCCGGTGCCCGCTCTAGGCGCGGATCGCCTGCAGCTCGATGTTCTGGCCGACGGCAGTCGCGCCGGTCAGGACGACATCGGTATGGACGAAGATCTGTCGGACATCGCTCGGAAATTCCGGGACCGGCTCGTGGCGTGGCATCTCGACGACGGTGATGCGCTCGCCGAGCTCCTTGCTCACGCCGGTGCTCAGGCGGTCGAGGATCGAATCGAGCACCGCGTTCGACGTGCAGCGCACCCCGATATGGGAGCCGCGGTCGGGACTGGAACGCGCGCGCTCGCGGCAGCTGTCGAGCGCTTCGGCCAGTTCCGGATCGCTCTCCGCCTTCTTCCGGATCACCGCATCGAGCTTGGCCTGATGGGCGGGCAGCTCGAGGAGGAAGATGACGTTGCTGTCGAGATTCATGTCCTCGGCGTTGGGATGCGCTGAGATCAGCGACATGTCGGTGAACTCGGTCACCATGACCGTCAGGCCGATCGCCTTCATCAGCTCGACCGCAAGGTCGCGATCGCCGGCGCGATACGACAGGTTGAGGTGGTTGAGCAGCCCACCCTGATAGTCGGCAATTTGCTTCATGGCGTCCTCCGTGCCTGAAAACGGCCGGTTCTCCGTCCAGTCCGAGCGAAATTTGGCAGCCGCGCGGCGATCTGGCAACGTCCCATCTCCAGGGAGAAGGGCAGGCAGGAATGGAGCTTCGCCATCGATCGCTGAGCCCGTTCGGCGCCGAGGTCGATCTCGACCTGTCACGGCCGCTCGACGAGGCCGGGCAGGGGGCGCTGCGCGACCTGCTGCGACACCACAAGCTGCTCGTCTTTCGCGGTCAGGATCTGTCGGAGGCCGATCAGATCCGCGCGGTCGGCTATGTCGGGCCGGTATTGCCGCCGGCGAAAGAGCATCTCGAGCTGTCGCTCGACGATGAGTCCGGCCGGGACAAATTCGCCTATCACTCCGACATCTGGTTCACGCCCGAGCCCTATCGCCGGCTGTCGCTCTACGGGATCGAGATCGACGGCGCGACGACGACCCATTTCGTCAACGGCGTCCACGCCGCCGCGCGCCTGCCGGCGGCATTGCGCGAGCGGCTGGCGGCGATGACGGCGACCTTCGTCAGCCCGACCTGCCTCGATCGGCGCGATGTCGAATATGCCATCGCACTATCGCGGCCGCAGCATCGCTGGCCGGTCCTGCTCGACCATCCCGATACTGGCGAGCCGTTGCTGAGCGTCAGCGAGCTGTGCACCGCGCGGCTCGACGATCTGCCGCCGGACGAGAGCGAGGCGCTGCTGTTGGAGCTGTTCGCGCATCATTACGCCGAGCCGGGCGTCTATCGGCATCACTGGCATACCGGTGATCTGCTGCTGTGGGACAATATCGCGCTCCAGCACGGCCGCGACGATCAGAAGGACGTGCGCAGGCGCCGGCTGCGTCGCATCGTCGGCGCCGAGAAATCGGTCTACGACCAGGCCAATCCCGGCGTCGTCAGGCCGACCGGGATGATGAGCTGATCCTTTATCTAGTCATTCCCGCGAAAGCGGGAATCCAGCTATCTTGGCATCGGCTGTCGTGAAGAAGGCAGCTGGATTCCCGCTTTCGCGGGAATGACGAAGGAGGGGTGGCGCAAACCCGCGACGGTCCTCAAAGGAAGCCGCTGCGCTTCAGCCAATCGATGGTGACCGGAAAACCCTGTTCGATCGAGGTCGGGACATAGCCGAACTCGCGCTCGGTCCTGCTGCTGTCGAACAGCGGATCGGGCGAACCCGATTTCACCATGATCGGCATGGTCGGGCCGAATTTCGCGATGATGTCGGGGTCGTCCATCCGGTCCTTCGCGATCTCCTGGACGCGGTACGGGACATCGGCGATCTCGCAGGCGCGATTGCCATAGCCGGCCATGGTGTTCGTTTCTTTCTGCACGCCATGGGCGATGTAGCGCTGGCCGGCCTTGCCCTTCTCCAGCGCGGCGATGCAGACGAAGGCGCAGTCCGCGGCGGTGACATAGGGAATGGGGAGCGGCAGCTGCGCGTCCATCTCGCCCTTGATCGCGCGGGCGAGGCGGCCGTTCCAGGTATTCGGCGCGGCGGTCTTTTCCAGGCAGACCGACGGGCCGTAGATCGCGCCCGGCAGCATGAAGCGGATGTCCTGGCCGTCGGCGACCCGCGCCATGCCCTCGACATAGCCGAGCCGCTTGGTCAGCGAATAAGGATCGTTGCGGCGATACAGCAGGTCGAGCGGCGAGGTCTCGGTGAGCGGGTCGACCGCGGTGTCGAAGAAGGTCAGGGTGATGACCTGGACCATCGGCAGCCCGCCCGCCGCCGCCGCGCTCATCACGTTGAGCGTGCCGACGACATTCGCCGAGATGCACTCCTCGAGCTGCACGCCGGGCCGGCCGAGGACGGCGGCGCTGTGGATCACCGCGTCCATTCCCTCCGTCGCGGCCTGGATGCTCTCGCGGTCGGCGACATCGCCGAGGACGGTCTCGACGCCGGCCTTGCGTAGCGCCACGGCATCCGGCCGCGCGAGATCGCGGACGATGGCGCGGACATTGTCGCCTTGCGCGACGAGCTGCTCGCAGACCGCCGAGCCGAGAATGCCGGTCGCGCCGGTGACGAAGACCGATTTCACTGTGCCTCTCCGCCTTGTTTTGGCGAGGAGTTGATCAGCAATGCGGCCGGCGCACCATCCCGATATTTCACCGCATCATGAAATCCGCATCGGCGGAGGCTGGTTTCCGCATTTTTATTCGTCATTCCCGCCTTCGCGGGAATGACGAGAGGGTGGTGTCTACTTCGGCAGCGCCTGATCCAGATCCGCCAGAATATCGTCGATATGCTCGATGCCCACCGCCAGCCGGATATACCCAGGCGACACCCCGGTCGCGGCCTGCTCCTCGGGGGCCAGCTGCGAGTGGGTGGTCGAGGCCGGGTGGATCGCGAGGCTGCGTGCGTCGCCGATGTTGGCGACATGGTAGTGGAGCTTGAGCGCGTCGATGAAGGCGCGCCCGGCGTCCATCCCGCCGGCCAGCTCGAAGCCGACCAGCGCGCCATAGGCGGTCAGATAGTGGTCGGCGCGTTCGCGCTGGACCCCGCTCTGTTGCGACGGATGGATTACGCGGGTCACGCCCTCGCGCTTCGCGAGGAAGTCGACGACGCGCTGGGCGTTCTCGCAATGGCGCTGCATTCTGAGCGGCAGCGTCTCGATCCCCTGAAGGAATTGAAAGGCGTTGAACGGCGACATCGACGAGCCGAGATCGCGCAGCAGGACGACGCGCATCCGCAGGATATAGGCGATCGGCCCGAGCGGCTTGGCCGCTTCCGCCCAGACCGCGCCGTGATAACTCGGGTCGGGCGTGTTGAGCTGCGGCTGGCGCTCGGGCCAGGCCTCCCAGTCGAAATTGCCGCCGTCGACGACCAGGCCGCCGATCGAGGTGCCATGGCCGCCGATATACTTTGTCGTCGAATAGACCACGATCGCGGCGCCATGATCGAGCGGCCGGGCGATCAATGGGGCGGCGGTGTTGTCGACGATCAGCGGGATGCCCACGGCGCGGCCGACTGCGGCGATCTCGGCGATCGGCGGGATGACCAGCTTCGGATTGGGCAGGGTCTCGATGTAGAAGGCGCGGGTGCGGTCGTCGATCGCATTGGCAAAGGCCTGCGGGTCGGCCGGGTCGACGAAGCGGGTCTCGATGCCCATGTTCTTCAGCGAGGCGGCGAACAAAGTGTAGGTACCGCCGTAGAGGTCGGTGCCGCTGATGATATTGTCGCCGGCGCTGGCGAGATTCTGCACCGAGAAGGCCGAGGCCGCCTGGCCGGAGGCGACCGCCAGGGCCGCCGCACCGCCGTCCAGCGCCGCCATCCGCTGCTCGAGGATGTCGGTCGTCGGGTTCATGATGCGGGTGTAGACGTTGCCGAGCTCCTCCAGCGCGAACAGCCGGGCCGCATGGGCGGTGTCATCGAACTGATAGGAGGTCGTCTGGTAGATCGGCGGCGCGACCGCGTGAGTCGCCGGATCGGCCCGCCAGCCGGCGTGGAGCGCAAGGGTTTCCGGGCGATAGCCTGATGCGGTCATGTCGTCGCTCCTGCCGGCGGTCGGGGGCGAAACGATAGCGAGTAGATGCGGCGGAGGCGAGACGCTTGCGACGCTATTGCCTGAGACCAGCTGGCTCCATATCGTCGACGGAACGACCAGGGGAGACAGCCATGAACCCGTCAAAGCGCGTGCTGATCGTCGGCATCTTCTTCGAGATCTGTCTGGCGGTGCTCTGGGCCTATCTGCTGGTCCAGCTGAAGACCGGGGGACTGCATGCGTCGACCACGACCGAGGACGCGATCAGCACGATCAGCAGTACCCTTGGCGGGGTGATGGGCGCGCTCGGCGGTGTGCTGATCGTGGTCTATTTCGTCCTGCGCAAGAAAGAGAGCGGGCAATAGCCGCCTAGAAGAAGACGAACGACCGCACGACGACGTTCTTGCGGGGGCGCGCGTCGGCCGGCGCCGTCGGATCGACGCAGGCGGTGTGGAAGGACCAGCGCGAGACCGAGCCGTCGGTCACCGAGTCATAGCATTTGAGCATCGACACCTCGGTCGAGGTCTGCCGCGGGAACCAGTACCATTCGTGATCGGGGCGGTGGGTGAAGCGCTGCGTCTCGCCGACGCGATCGTCGTAGATCCGGTAGTTGGTGATGTAGGGCTGGTCGGCGAAGGATGGCCAGGCGCAGAGCACGAACGGGAACTGCTCGACCGTCTCCATCGGCTTGGCGAGATTGATCGACATGAAGCGGCGCGACATTTTCGCGTCGGCTTCTTCCTCGGTGTAATGCACGGTGCGGCCGAAGTTGCGCAGATTGCGGGTCAGCAGCTCGCGGACGCGGACCCGGCCGCTGTTATCGTTCAGATCATTGTGGACGATGTTGGCGTAACGTGCGCTGACGCCGGGAATCTTGGCGTCCTGGTTCTCGGTGCGGTCGCCGGTGTAATCCTTGTCGAACACGTCGTGGTTGTAGACCAGCGCGTCGGTCGCGCCGGGGAAGAAGTCGAGCAGGAGCTGCTCGATCTCGGGGTAGAAGACGCGCTCGACTTCGGCGGCATCGTAGAAATTCGCGCATTTCGATTCGAGATGCGCCAGCGAGACGCCGAGCCGGTCCATGCATTCCGGGCTCTCGGGCGACAGCCCGGGATAGTATTCGCCGATGCGCCGCGCATCGCGCATGATCTGCGGGAAGAACAGCTCGCGCCGCCGCGAATAGCCTTCCTCGTTCTTCGCCAGGATTTCCGCCATGTCGGCGCGCGCCGGATCGCGCCACAGCGCGTTCGACGGGACGATCGAATAGGTCGGCCGATCGAGCACGGTATAGGGCAGGGGCAGCGCGAGACCGCCTTCGGGCGCGGTGATTCCCTCCTCGCGGATATAGGCGAGGCAATCCTCGGATTTGACGAAGCCGGTGCCCCAGCGGGTCTCGATCGGGCCGCGCGGGGCGTTCTCGATCATCTCGGCGACGCGCTCGATCTCGCCGGTGGCGATCTCGGCGAAGGCGTCCTCGATCGCCTTGGCGGTGCCGCCGTCGCCGTCGCGCTCGAAGGACATGTAGGAGAGGCCGCCGTTCGCGGCGATCGGCACCGGCTGGCCCTTGGTGCGCTCGAGCGGCGGCACATAGGCCGGAGCGGCTTTGTCGGCGATTTCAAGCTGGCTCATGGCACACCTTCGATCGATCCGGCCTCAGGGTGGCACAGAGCGCCCGCCCATTCCAAACAGAGATTCTTGGCGGTGGCGAACATCGCCTGCGCCGCTCGCGGCAAATTCCGCTATGCGGATTTGCGGCGCGACCGCTTCCGTCAGGGCGGCCGCCGCCGCTATGTTGAGAGAAACCTAGGGGATAGCCATGGCCGATAACGGTCTGACGAGCTTTTCATTCGCCAAGCTGGTGGTTGCCGATCTCGACGCCAGCCGGCGCTTCTACGAGGCGGTCACCGGCGTGTCGAACCCGCAGGAGATCACCTCCAAGCTGGCCGGGCGGCCGCTGCGCGAGCTGATCTACAATGACGCCGATGGTCGGCCGCTGCTGATCCTGTTCAGCCACACCGACGATCAGCCGGCGGGCAAAGGCGACATGTACCTCGGCTTCGCCACCCCCGACATCAACGGCTTCGTCGACCGGGCGCTGGCCAATGGCGGCAAGCTGCTCGACCCGATCCACCCGTCCGGCGCCTCGGGCAGCAACGTCCAGGTCGGCGTCGTCGCCGATCCGGAAGGCCATTGGATCGAAGTGGTCCAGGTCGGCTAGCCGATCGATTTTGACAGAAATTCCGGGCCGGTGCAGCCTGCCCCAAGGAGATTTGAGCGATGGCGGACATGGATGTTTCGGTGCGGTCGGAGTTGCTGAATGCGACCGACGCCGAGATCGACGACGTGGTCAACTTCGTCGACCCGATGGTGCTGCGCGGGCTGCTTTATCAGCTGACCGGTGATCCCGAGGTCGCTGCCGTCCCCGTGCGCTCGGCACTGCAGGGCTATTATGAGCTGGCCGCGCCGGTGAACCCCGAGGACGTCGTCCTGCTGCGCAAGAAAGCGGCGGACTTCCTCAAGAGCTATCGCGATTCCGGCGCCGGCCATATGTCGATCGGCGCGGTCGATCGGCTGCCCGAAAGCCTCGCGCTGATGTTCGGCGACAAGATCCCGGAGCAGAATGTCGAGCTCTATCTCGAGGAATTCGGCCTCGACCCCTGGGCGCGCTCGCTGCGCTGGCAGTCCGAGCCGGACCCCGAGGCGCTGAAGAACTTCACCGTGACCGTGATTGGCGCCGGCATGGGCGGGCTCAATGCCGCGCTGATGCTGAAGCACGCCGGCATCCCCTATAGGGTCATCGAGAAGAATGGCGGGGTCGGCGGCACCTGGCACGAGAACCGCTATCCTGGCGCCCGCGTCGACACGCCGAGCCGCAGCTACACCCACATCTTCGGGGTCGATTTCGGCTATCCCAATCCGTTTTGCGGCTGGGAGGAAAACGAGAAATATTTCAACTGGATCGCCGATACCTTCGACCTGCGCGGCAATATGATCTTCAACACCGAGGTCACCGACATGACCTGGGACGAAGACGCCGGCGAATGGGAGATCAAGACGCGCGGCCCCGAGGGTGAGGAGATCCATCGTTCGCGCGCGGTGATCACCTCGGTCGGCTTCCTCAGCCGTCCCAACATTCCCGAGATCGAGGGCGCCAAGGCGTTCAAGGGCAAGAGCTGGCACACCGCCCGCTGGCCGCAGGGGTTCGATCTCAAGGGCAAGCGCATCGCCGTCATCGGCACCGGCGCGACCGGTTATCAGATGATCACCGAGCTGGCCCTGGAGGCGGAGCAGGTCACCGTCTTCCAGCGTACGCCGCAATGGGTCTTCCCGGTGCCGGGCTATCGCTCGCCATTCCCGCCGCAGGTCCGCTGGCTCGACCGCAACCTGCCGTTCCACACCAATTTCCAGCGGGCACGGACGGCGAACAACGGCTGGTTCGCGAAGATGACGACCTTCGATCCCGACTTCAGCGATCCCGACGCGTGCAGCGCGACCAACAAGGCGGCGCGCGACGCCTGCGTCGCTTTCCTCCAGAAGAAGATCGCCGATCCCGAGCTGCGCGCGACGATGACGCCGAAGCATCCGGTGTGGTCGGCCCGCGCGATCGTCGTCGACACCGAGTACAGCATCCTCGATGCGATCCAGCGCGACAATGTCGATCTCATCACCAGCGGGATCGAGCGGATCAATGCCACGGGCATCGTCGACAAGGACGGCGTCCAGCATGATGTCGACGTGATCGTCTATGCCACCGGCTTTTTGGCGCACGACTATCTCTTCCCGATGAAGATCACCGGTCGCGATGGCATCACGCTCGACACGCTGTGGGACGAGGAGGGCGCGCGGGGCTATCTCGGCGCGATGCTTCCGGGCTTCCCCAACCTCTGGACGATCTACGGGCCGAACACCAACGGCGGCCTGCCGGTGGCGACCTTCCACGAGATGATCACCTGGTATGCGCTGCAGGGCATGGAGCATCTGATCCTGAACGGGAAGAAGTCGATCGACGTCAAGGAAGAGGCCTATTGGCGGTACAATAAGCTGGTCGACGAGCGGAACCGCACCAAGGTCTGGGCCGATCCGCGCGCGCAGAGCTACTATTGGACCCACACCGGCCGGACGGCGACGCAGAACCCGTTCGGCGCGCCCGAGATGTGGCACTTCCTACGCAAGCCCGATCTCAACGACATGAAGATCGACTGAGACCGTCCCGTCGCTCGCGCGCACGTGGCGGACGTGCGTGATCCAGGCGCGCGGTTGATTGCTCGGAGGAGGTCTATTCGTGCGCCCGCGCGACGAGCGGGTTAACTCAGGTTATGCGGGTTAACCACGCAATTAAAGCGTTCTACTTTCATGATTTTTTATAAGCATCGTATTACGAACTATTCTCCTGAAACGGGAGAGTTGAACGATGCCTGCGACAGCCCGGAACATCGCCTGGAACAATCATACCGCGACCGCGATAGACGAGCGGCCGGTCGCCGCGGGCGAGGCGCGCGGACTCACGGTCTAGCGTCGTGTTCGTTCACGAGCTTACCCGCCGGCGCGCGGCGATGGATCGGGAACGGCGACGGCGCTGCGATCAAGCCTGTCGCAAGCTGACCGAAGCGATCGAGGAACTGGACGCCTGCGGCTTGTTCGACGCCGCCAGCCACGCGCACCTCTGCCTCGACCTCGTCCGCGATGCGCTGCTGGCGACCGCCCAACGCAAGGGCCGCAACATCAAACCGGTCGCGAACTCATGAAGGCACAACCCGCACCGCAGGACTCGACAAGTCGCTATCTGGGCGTGTTCTGCATTAATCCGACATGCGGCAAGCCCATGGACGTCGGCGATGCCTGGCCAATGGACGTTAGTTGCAACTACGGGAACGGCCACCACCAGTCGATCCAGACCGTCGAATGTCCGCATTGCGATCGGCGATCGACCTACCATCCCAAGGAAGTGCGCGAGCTGCGGGGCGGCGCGCTCGAGTTTCGCTGATTGGAGGGAACGCGCAGCCGCTACTGCAGGAGCTTCCGGCCGGTGCCGGATAGCGCGGCGCGGACCTTGTCGGCCATGAAGGCGAGGAAGGCGGGCAGGTCGAGCGTTGCGCGGACATGATCGTCGAACACCTCGATTTGTGTCGCGACGCGCTGACCGAGGGCCTCGAGATTGAACATCAGCGTGTCGCCTTCCCAGCGATTGGCGGTGACGGCGGAGCCCGGGATCAGCGATGTCAGCTGGCCAATGCCGTTGGCGAGGCGCTGCCGGGCTTCGGCGCGACCGAGCTTGTGCGGAATGTCGACGGTGATTGGCTGGCTCATGCCGGACCAACGCACCAGCAGCGTCTTTGCCGCACCGCAGGCGCTGCTGGGTCCTGGGAAGAGCTAAGCTGCCGGCGCTAGAGGCGGGTCGATCGCGCGGCCGGCCGGCGCGGGCGCGTCGTTCGAGACGATGGTGGCGATAACCAGGTCGCCGCTGACGTTGAGCGTCGTTCGGCACATGTCGAGGAAGCGGTCGACGCCGAGGATCAGGCCGATGCCTTCCGGCGGGACGCCGACCATCACCAGGATCATCGCGATCACCGGCAGCGATCCGGCCGGCACGCCGGCGGTGCCGATCCCGCCCATGATGCACACCAGCATGACAATGATCTGCTGGCCGAGCGGCAGGTCGATGCCGAAGAACTGGGCGAGGAACAGCACGGTGACGCCTTCGAACAGGGCGGTGCCGTTCTGGTTGGCGGTCGCGCCGACGGTCAGGACGAAGCGCGCGATCTTGCGCGGCAGGCCGAGTGACACCTCGGCGGCACGCAGCGACACCGGCAAGGTCGCGTTGGACGAGGCGGTCGAGAAGGCGACCACCATCGGCTCGCGGATCTCGGCGAAGAAGCGCAGCGGGTTCTTGGTTGAGAAGACCAGCAGCATCGCCGGGTAGACGATGAACATGTGGATCGCCATCGCCGCCAGCGCGACGCCGACGAAAGCGGCGAGGCGAACCAGCAGCTCCCAGCCGAACAGCGCGGCGAGGTTGAACATCAAACAGGCGATCGCCAGCGGCGCGAGTTTGATGACCAGGCCGATCAGCTTCATCATCACCTCGAACAGGCCGGATATGGTGAGCTGCAGCGCGTCCGTCGCGGCGCTCTTCACCATCACCAGCCCGATGCCGAAGAACAGGGCGAAGACCATCACCGGCAGGACGAGATTCTCCGAGGCGGCGTGAAACACATTGTTCGGCACCAGCTCGAGGAAGAACTGACCGAGGTCGACGCTCGCGGGCGCGCTCTTGACGATACCGGCCGCGCCCTGGGCGCCTTGCGCCAGCAGCTGTTGCGCGAGCACCGGATCGACCCCGTCGCCCGGGCGCAGCAGGTTGACCATCGCCAGCCCGAGCACCACCGCCATGGTCGAGGCGATCAGCGTCATCAGCAAGGTACGCCAGCCGACCCGGCCGAGCGCGCCGAGATCGCCCATCTCGGCAACGCCGATCACCAGTGCCGAGAACAGCAGCGGCAGCACCAGCATGAACAGCAGGCGCAGGAAGATCTGGCCGATCGGCTCGGTGACATGGGCGGTCACCCAGATTACCCAGCCGGCTTCCGGCCCAACTCCGAAATTGACCCACAGCCCGGCGCCGAGGCCGATGACGAAGCCGGCCAGCATCAGCCAGTGCAGAGGCAAGCCGAAGATCCGGGTCGTCTCGGGGTGTGTGTCCACGTGATGGCCCTCCGCCGTCGCTGCGCGCATCTTCAGTCCCACATCGGCGGTCGGGAGTTCAACGGGCTTGGCCGAATGGATCCATAGCGGAGATGTCGAGTTTCCCGATAAGCTTCATCGCTTGCGGCCGGAGCGGGCTCGAGCAGCGGAGGACGGACGATGGGCAAGCGACGCGATATTCAACATCAGCTCAATCGCTATACCGACGCCGTCAACCGCCGCGACTGGCAGGCTTTTGCCAGCGTCTATGCCAAGGACGCGATCTGGGAGGGCCTGGGCGATCTGGTCATGCGGTTCGAAGGCCGCGACGCGATCACTCTCGGGTTCCTGGAAATCATCGAGCCGATGAGCATGTTCGTCCAGATGAACGCGCCGGCGGTGATCGAGGTGCATGGCGATCGCGCATCGGCGTGGTCGACCATCCACGAGCTGGGCGACGTTCCGGCGCAAGGCACGCGCTTCGAACTCTACGGCCGCTATGAGGATGAACTCGTCCGGCACAAGGGCGAATGGCTGTTCCGCCACCGCCGATTCGCTCCGGTGACCCGCCAGATCACGCCGATCCCAGCGAACAACTGGTCCTCCGGCTTTTGATGACCGGCGGAGGCGACGGCTCGTCCGCGGGCCGCCGCGCCGGGGGCACAGCTGGTCGCCGGCCTAATATCCACCAATCCGATATGGATTATGGTGCGAGTCGGGTCGCGCGGCGCGCTACTCCCTAGGCGCCGCGCGGCCTTGCCTGCGATCCTCAGTCGAACAGGTCCGGCTCGCGCCGGGCGATGAAGTCGAAATAGGGCTGGAAGGCGCCATCGGCATGCTCCCCGCCGACCTGGTCGTGGGTATGGCGGGCGACCTCATGCGAGATCTTCTTGGTCGGGCCGGCGGCATCCGCCAGCAGCTGCGTCTGGCAACAATTCTCCAGGGCGATGTAGCGCCAGATCGCGGTCTCGACCGACGAGCCGACGGTGAGGATGCCGTGGTTCTGCAGGATCACTGCCGCACGGTGGCCGAGCACCTGGCCGATGCGGTCGCCCTCGTCGGTGTCGAACACGACGCCGGAGAAATTCTCGAACACCGCATGGTCCTCGTAGAAGCCGCAGCTGTCCTGGGTCAGCGGGTCGAGCAGCTTGCCAAGCGCCGAGAAGGCCTTGCCGTAGATCGAATGGCTATGGGCCGCGGCCATCACATCGGGGCGAGCGAGGTGCAGCCGCGAATGGATCGCAAAAGCGGCGCGGTTAAGCGCCTTCACCTCGCCATGCTCGACGACGTCGCTGTGGTGATTGACCAGCATTAGGTCGGAGACGCGGATATGGCCGAAATGGACGCCGGCCGGATTGAGCCAGAAATGATCGGGATATTCGGGATCGCGGACGGTGATATGGCCGGCGCCGCCAAGATCCCAGCCGAAATGGCCGAACAGGCGGAAGGAGGCCGCCAGCCGCTGCTTGCGGTAGAGCCGCTCGAGCTCGATCGTCGGCTGCGGCGGGCGCGGCTGGCCCATCGGGCCCATCACGGTCGGCAGTGCCTTGGGGGGTAGCTGGCGCAGCGGCGCGAGGTCAGTCTGGTCATGGGCGAGGGCGGTGGCCATCGGCGGTCCTTTCGAGCGATCTGCGGCCGGCGAACCGGATGGGCCTCAATATCGCGGCTTGAGCCCGCCGGTCGAGCGCTTTCCTGACCCCAAAGCCTTCTCGTCATTCCCGCATAGGCGGGAATCCAGCAGCCTTTGTGACCGCCATAGGCACCATCGACACAGTCCCCATGGATTCCCGCCTACGCGGGAATGACGAAGTAAGTTATCACAATCGCAAAAGGACGGAGAGGGTCTGGGTGTCCGCTAAGGCGCGATCATGGCTGCCATGGGAGCTGGCCTTTGCCGTGCTGCTGCTGGCGCTGCTCGCCTGGGGCGGTGTCGCGCTCAGCGCCGGGCAAGATGCGCTGTGGATCGTGCTCGTCATCGCGACCTTCCCGATCATCTCGGCGGTCGCGCAATCGGGGATCGAGCGGCTGCTCCCGCCGGCCGGCCCGCGCAAATCCTTCCGCAGCTGGCTGCTGCACCTTCAGGTCAACACCTTCTTCGCCTTTGCGCGCACCAGCTTCGTCGTTGCGGCATTCCTCGGCTGCTCGGCGCTTGCGCGCCAATTCGGCTTCGAGCTCGGGCTGTTCGATATCCGCTTCGGCACGGGCCAGGGTCTGGCGATCATGATCGCCTCGCTGTGGTTCGCGTCGATCCTCGGCGACTTCTTCTTCTACTGGTATCACCGCTGGACGCACGAGAACCTGTTCCTCTGGCAGCATCACAAGATGCACCACACCGACCGCGAGCTGGAGGCGATCAGCACCGCGCGGCAGAACTGGATGGAGGCGCTGTTCGACGGCATCTTCATCGCCGCGCCGATGATCATCCTGTTCAAGGTCGATCCTGCCGATCAATGGAGCGCCGGACTCACGGCGGGCCTGGCGGCAGCGCTGCTCAGCAATCTGTTGACGCTCAGCCATATGAATGTGCGCTGGCAGGTCGGCTGGTTCAGCCGCTTCTGGTGCAGCCCGCAGGTTCACCGCATCCACCACAGCCTCGAGCCGCAGCACATCAACAAGAATTACGCCTTCCAGTTTCCGATGTGGGACGTGATCTTCGGCACCTATGTCCATCCGAAGAAGGACGAGTTTCCCGCGACCGGCCTCGCCGATGAGCCCGGCTTCGACGGCTTCTGGGAGGCGGAGATCTATTCGCAGCGCGAGATGGTGCGGTACATCCGCAAGCGGCGCGCCAGCGCGGATCGCGGGCAGACTTCCAGTTTGAGCTCATAGTCGCTCTGGCTGCTCAATCGAACGGTTGAGAATCCGGCTTCCCCCGGTCGCGCGTCTCCGGCACACCGGAGGCGGGCAACGACCCGGACAAGGGGGGATGATGGACGGCGCCGCGAGCGAAGCCGACGCAACTCTTCCCCGCGCCAAATATGTCCTGGCGGTGCTCGCCGCCTGCTGGCTGATGGCCTATCTCGACCGCGCCGTGATCGCGCTGCTGGCGACCAGCATCAAGCGCAGCCTCAATGTCACCGATGTCGAGATCGGTGTGCTGCAAGGGATCGCCTTCTCCGTCGTCTACATCGTCGTGGCGCTGCCAGTGGGATGGCTCGCCGACCGCGCCAACCGGCGCAACATCATATTGTTCGGGATATGCTGCTGGAGCCTGGCGACGATCGCCTGCGGACTGTCGCGCACCTATCACGAGCTGGTGCTGGCGCGGATGATGATGGGCTTCGGCGAGGCCTGCCTCACGCCGGCATCGATGGCGATGATCGCCGATTATTTCGCGCGATCCGCGCGCGGCCGCGCGATCGGCGTGGTGACGGGGGCTGCAACGCTCGGCTCGGTTCTCTCGTCGCTGATCGGCGGCATCGTCCTCAAGCTTTGCGGTGGAGCAGCGGTGGTGATCCCGCTCATCGGGCTCGCCGAGCCCTGGCAGATCACCTTCATCGCGCTCGGCGCGCCAGGCTTCCTGGTCGCCTTGCTGCTGTTGACGGTGCGCGAGCCGTCCCGCCGACAGGCGCCAACGAAGGCGATGCCGGTCGAGACTTCGGCGGGGAATTTTGCGCGGGTGCTCGCACTCCGCTGGCGCCTCTTCCTGCCGATCTATCTGGCGCTGATGTTCAGCGTCTTCGCCGGCTATGGCGGCGCCGCCTGGATGGCGACGGTGGCGATCAGGCGCTATGCGCTTTCCCCCGCCTATGTCGGCCTGGTGGGAGGGTCGGTCGGGCTGGTGATGGGGACGTTCGCGCCGGTCGTCGTCGGCATGGTGAGCGACTGGGCCGGAGCCCGCTGGCCGCGCAACGGCCGGCTGTGGACGATCGCGCTGCTGTTCATGGCGCAGATCCCGCTGATCGCCGGATGGGCATTTCTCCCGGTGCCCTTTGCGATCTTCCTCACGCTCTCGACGCTCAACGGCGTTGCCGGCGCTGGCTTGCCGTCCACCGGCTACATTCTGCTGCAGGAACTGGTTCCCAATCACATGCGGGCGCAGGCGGTTGCCTTGTTCGTGACCATCTCGAGCTTCATCGGCATGGGCTTCGGGCCGGTGGTGATCGCGCTGGTCACCGAGCATGTGCTGCACGACGAGATGAAGATCGGCTATGCGGTGGCCGCGGTGTCGCTGACTTGCGTCGCGCTCGGCCTGCTCGCGACGCTTTTGGCGATCCGCGCGGTGCGTTCGCTTGCGGCCCGCGAAGAAGTCAGCGGCAGTCCGGCGGGTCAATCCGTCTAGCGGTTGCTCCCAACGGCCCGGGAGGGGCTTGAAAGCAGATGGTGGACCAGAGCGCGACCGAAGCGGAAACATCCCTCTCCGGGGCCAGGCTGGCGCTGGTGGTGCTCGCCGCGACCTGGCTGATGGCCTATCTCGACCGGGCGATCATCGCCCTGCTGGCGACCAGCATCAAGCACAGCTTCCAGGTCAGCGACGTCCAGCTCGGTGTCCTCCAGGGCATCGCCTTTTCGGGCATCTACATTCTCGTCGCGCTGCCGATCGGCCGGCTTGCCGACCGCTCCAACCGCCGCAACATCATCCTGTTCGGCGTGTGCACCTGGAGCCTGGCGACGATCGCCTGCGGCCTTGCGCAGACCTATCACGAGCTGGCGCTGGCGCGGATGGCCATGGGGATGGGCGAGGCTTGTCTCGGGCCGGCCTCGATTTCGATGATCGCCGACTATTTCGCGCGCAGCCAGCGCGGCCGCGCGATCGGCGTGGTGACGGGCGCGGCGACGGTCGGCTCGGCCGCCTCGTCAGTGCTCGGTGGCCTCATCCTCGCCTTGTGCGGTGGGACGGCGGTCGCGATTCCGCTGCTCGGCCTCACCGAGCCGTGGCAGGTCACCTTCATCGTGCTCGGCGCACCGGGCTTCATCGTTGCGCTGGCCCTGCTGACGGTGCGCGAGCCGCCACGGCGTCAGGCGGCGGCGCAGGTGCTGCCGCCCGGCGGTTCGGTGGAGGGCTTCGGCGGGCTGCTCGTCCGCCGCTGGCGCTTTTTCGTGCCGGTCTATCTGGCGCTGACCTTCAGCGTCTTCGCCGGCTTCGGCGGCGCTGCCTGGATGGCGACGGTGGCGATCAGGCGTTATCATCTCACCCCCGCCTTTGTCGGCCTGGTCGGCGGAACGATCGGGCTGGGGATGGCGACGATCGCACCGCTCGCGGTCGGCATGATGAGCGATTGGGCGGGGAAGCGCTGGCCGGGAATCGGACGAATGGGGCTGATCGCGGTGCTGTTCGTCGCACAGATCCCGCTGATCTGCGGCTGGGCGTTCCTGCCGGTGCCCTATGCGATCTTCCTTGTCTTCTCGGTGCTCAACGGCGCGATCGGCGCCGGCCTGCCGTCATCGGGCTATATTGTGCTGCAGGAGGTCGTGCCCAATAACATGCGGGCCCAGGCGGTCGCAGTGTTCCAGATCCTGTCGAACGTTGTCGGCATGGGCTTCGGGCCGATCGTGATGGCGATGGTCACCGAATATGTGTTCCGTGACGATATGATGATCGGCAACGCGGTCGCCTCAGTCTCGCTCGTCTGCGCCGTGCTTGGCCTGCTCGCGAGCCTTGCCGCGGTCAGCTACATGCGCTCGCTCGCCGGCCGTGACGACGGCGGTGCCAGTCCGGCGGGCCAACCCGCCTAGCAGCCGTCGCTGCCGAGAATAGGCCAACCCGTGGCGAAGCTGTATATCCCTGGTTGAATCCTGTCCAAGGAAGGGCGGACATGGCCAATTACGGCGATCATGAAGATGCGATGCAGCGCTATTGTCGCGAAGGCGAGACGCGGGCCTTCGCGCTCGACAATCGCGGTCCGCTGCGGTTCGGCGACGACGGCAAGCTGCATCCGGCGATTGCCGCGGCCTATGACCGCCACGGCGTCTATATCTTCGAAAGCGTGATCTCCGCGGAGGAGATCGACGAGCTGACCGCGGCCTTCGTCGATCTGTTCGGGCGCCTGCCGAGTTCCCCGGAGTCGACGCTCGACCGCCATGGACGACCGGCGCTGGGATCGGATCACGATGCGATGTTGACCAGCTGGTCCAAGCCGCTCGGGGATCCGTTCGGCGGCACCGACATCGGCAATGGCCGGCACCCGCTCAAAATGTTCGAGCCGGTGCCGGCGGCCGGGCTGCCCGACCAAGTTCCAATCTCGATCATGGGCCCGCTGCAATATTCGGACGCCGCCCTGCGCCTTTATGGCCACCCAAGCCTGCTTGCGCTCGCCGCGTCGGTCAACGGCGATGATTTCACGCCCTATAGCGAAGCGTTCCTGATCAAGAAGCCGGGCGAGGGGAACAGCTTTGCCTGGCATCAGGACGGCGCGACCCATTGGCACAGCCCGGGATGGGACGCCGGCATTCATGGCATCAATCTGATGGTGCAGCTTTACGGCTCGACCGCGGCAAATGGCGTCTGGTTCGTGCCGGGCACCCATCGGCTGGGCAAGGCCGACATTCCCGCGCTGGTTGCCGCGGCAGGAAGCGAGCGGCTGCCGGATGCGGTGCCGATGATCACCAAGCCCGGCGACGTCGTCATCAGCAACCGCCAGGTGCTGCACGGTTCCTTCGCCAACACCAGCCCCGATTGGCGGGTGACGTTCACCATGGGCTTTCATCGCCGTAGCGCGGTCCTTGGCGTCACCAGCATCGCCATCGGCGCGCTGGCACCGGGCACCTATGACAATGAATGGATCGGCAAGCGATCGGCGTTGATCGGCTATGCGATCGATGCGCGCCGCCAGCACTATCCGGACGAGCAGTCGTTCATCTACCAACCGCATGCCGCAGCGGGGAGCGACTATCGCTGGAACGACTCGGTGCGGCCGAGCCTGCGTGGCTACAACAAGTTCGACATCTTCGTTTAGGGCGATTGCCGCGCAGCCTAGTGGACCGGAATTCGTTCTTACCCCTATGGCAAGCGAGCCCAATTTGCGTGACGCTGTCGCGGGGGAAGGGCCGGGTGTGATCGATGCCCGCGGCTATTATGCGCTGTTGGGCGTCACCTCGAGCGCGACGGCGGCAGACATCAGGCGCGCCTTTTACGCCAAAGCCAAGGAGCTGCATCCGGATGCCGGCGAGCTTGGCGACTCCGCTGCATTCCAGGCCGTTTGCGACGCCTATCAGGTCCTCGGCGACGCCCGTCGTCGGGCGAATTACGACGAGGCGCTCGAATGGATTGCGCGAGACGATCCTCGAGCGCCGTTGCCGCAGCCGCTGCTTCCGTGGCGAATGGCACTGGGCGCATTGCTGGTCATCGGCTTTGTGGCTCTCTTGGGCGCCCTCTATGTCTCGGGCGCAGGCAAAGATGCTCCGTCGACGGCGGGGAAATACGAGTCCGCAGAGCCGTCGGGACCGCCAGCGCTCAGTCGGGCGGATGCCGAAGCAGATGCGGCCGCCGCCGAAACGCTCGCAAAGCCGGCGCCGCCTGAAGACTATGCGAAGTCGCGGAGCAAATGACCGCTGAAGTCGCCCGCCAGCTCCAGATCCTCGCCGCGCTGGACGAAGCGCCAGGCGCCGTCGACCTTGGCGAATTTGTCGAAATAGGTTCCCGCGCAGATCACCTGGAGCGGTAGCACCTCGGTTTGCTGCAGCACGGTGAAATAGGAACGGGCCTTCGCCCGATCCGGCGCGCCGTCATATTCGATCGACACATTGCTGACGACGTGGCGCGTCTTCGGCGTCCCCGAGTCCGGATATTTGCGGACGATGCTGGCATAGAACTCGGCATAAGCTTCCGCGTCCATCGCCGGCGCGATTGTCCCATCGCGATGGACATGGTCGCAGTGTTCGAATAACCGCCCGACAGCGTCGAAATCCCCAGTGTCGGCAAATTCGGGATATTTGTAGAGCAACCGCTCGATCTCATAATGATCTTCGAAGGTCATTGGCCTCTCCTCGCGAGCTTCGACCGGGGTGGCACTTGGGTCGCATGAGTGGCACCTACTATTCCAGAGAGAGGGCGCAAAATCGAACTCGTTTTTCTCCATGCGATGCCACTCAACGGATCCATGTGGGATCGGCAGCAGGGCCTGTTGCCGGGACACGCCCATGCGCCGACCCTGTACGGATTGGGCGAGACGTTGTGCGACTGGGCGAGGGTGGTGCTGGATCGCGTTTCGGGCGACCGTTTGATCCTTGTCGGGAACTCCGTCGGCGGCTCTTGTGCAATGGAGATGGCGCTGCTGGCCGAAGATCGCGTCGCGGCGGTCGTGCTCGTCGGGGCCAAGGCGGGGCACCGGCCCGAACCGATGCTGCCGAGAGAATGCCTCGACCTGTTGGAGCGCGGGGGCGTGGAGGCCGGCTGGGACCGATATTGGGCGCCGCTGTTCTCAGCCGCGGCGCCATCGGAGGTCGTCGCCGAGGCCAAGCGCATGGCGACCGCGTCATCCCCAGCTGAAATTGCCGGTGGCGTGAACGCCTTTCACAGCAGAGTCGATCGGCACGGCATCTTGTCGACGCTCGACTGTCCCGTTCTGTGCATATCAGGCGAGCACGACATCGCGCCCGGCGTCGCGACCACGACAAGGCAAGCGGAAGCAGCACGGGATGGCCGGCTGATCGTGGTGCCCGATTCCGGGCATTATGTGTCGCTGGAACAACCCGAGCTGTTCAACGCGATCCTGCGATCGCTCATCGACGAGCTGACCGAACGATGAATATTTTTCTGTCGCCGCATCATGACGATATTTGCTTCTCCCTGGGCCATCTCGCGCGGCAGAGAAAGGGCGAGCTCGTCAACATTTACACAATCAGCCATTATGTCGCCGATATCGGACAGATAAGCGGCGACCTTGCGTCTCGAGTAGCGTTCATAACGGAATTGCGTCGCAAGGAAGACATGCTGTTTGTCGCCTCGACGGGACTTCGCCGGCATGATCTCCGCTTCTCCGAACCAGCCGTCGCGGGAAGGAGGTCTTTCACGATCGATGGGCTGCATAAAGACGTCGACGATTTGTCGGAAAAATTGATACCCTATCTTCTCGCCTTGTTGCCCGACGGCAGCACGCCGGACACCGCCAATCTATTCTGCCCGATGGGTATCGGCGGCCACCGCAATCATCTGTCGACGCTGCTGGCGGTCCGCAACGCCTACGCCGTGCTGAGCGCGCGCTGTGCCATATTTCTCTATGAAGACTTGCATTACGCGAGCAAGGCCGACGTCCGCCAGGCGGGGCTGACGAGAGCCAAAGGGGTCTTTCCCAACAATGAATTGTCATATTCCGCCATCCCGCTCAGCGATCAGGATGTCGCGCAAAAGATGAAGCGCATCGGCTTTTATGAAAGCCAGCATCGTTATGCGCCGCAAATTTCCGACTTCACCCCTGCGTCGGATCTATCGCACCAACCTCACGAGGCTGTCTGGCGCATATCTTCGAGGGCCTCGCTTTGACTCTGATATAAGCAAAGCAAGTTGCGCATCAAACGGCTGGCCGCTCTGTCATTGCGCATCGTTTGCGCCCAAAGGCTATCGGACTGGTTTTCCGCGATCGGAAGCAGCCAGCCTGCCGGCCTGGCGATGACGATCCTACGCAACCCGCGCTTCTGCGCCTCATAGGCCACGTTGATATCGTCCATGCCGAATGACTCCCATTGTGTCGGATCAAGCGGAAGGCGATCGGAGATAAAGGCGCTGGTCCCCATGCCGACCTCATGAACGTCGCGGTGCTGCTCCATCTTCCTCGAAAAATGGGACATGGTCGCGTCATGGAGATAGGATTGATGCGGTGGCGTAAATCTCCGCCCGTGAACGCCGACGACGGCCTGACCATCGTATTGATGGAGGGCCTCGGTCATGCATGAAACGTAATCTTGAGGATAGATGATGTCGTCATCGAAGATGATGACGACCGTCGGTCGCTTGATCTCTCTAAGGCAAAGGAAGCGCGAACTGGCGTGCATATTTCGAGCAGCGGCTGCGGATCCGATATCCTCACAGCGATGAGCCGTCAGCTTTTCATAGGCTCCTAAAAAATCAGGAATCGCATCATATCCGTCAAGATAGACGAAAACGTGATCGACTTGTCGATATATGACCGGCAAGACTCTCTCAAAGTCCTCCTTTCGCCCGGCCATTGTCGCGATGGCGGCAACTCTTGGAAGACTTGTTATATCATTCATACGCACTTCATCCCTCGTTGCACCGCGAAACTCCGCGCAATCCGGCTTTACTTTCCAAGCTGATCCAGTTTCGCCTGCAGCGCCGCGATTTGTTCCTGCAGCGCCTTCATCTGCGCTGCGATCGAGGCCGCCGTCTCCGGCCCGGCATTGTGCCCTTCGGCGGGGCGGCGTGCCGCATAGGCCATCCGCCAGTCCGGCGGGAACAGTGCATCATTGTCCTTCACCGATTGGGCGAGGCCCTTCTCGAAGGTCTCGCCGGTGACGGCGAGGCCGCCCTCCTGCTTGACCAGCGGCAGCATCGATTCCAGCCAGCCCGACAGGATGCTGCCCATATATTCGCCCTGATGCTGCTTGAAGATCTCGAAGAAAGTCTTCTGCATCATCACCGTATCGGTCGGCGAGGAGCGGGCGCAGGCGAGCGCATATTTCGCGGTCTCCGCCTCCAGCCGGTCGCGCGGCACGACGCTGTTGACGAAGCTGCAGTCGTACATCTCCTTGGCGGTGAACGGCCGGCCGGTGAAGACCATCTCCTGGAACTTGCGCAGCCCCATCATCACCGTCCACTGCCACATCCGCGCCGCCCAGCCGACATAGCGCCAGGCGGAATGGCCGAACAGCGATTCATCCGAGGCGATCACCAGATCGGCATCGGCGCATTGGTAGAAGTGCCAGCCATAGCAATAGCCCTTCACCTCGATGATGCTCACCTTCTTGAAATCCTGCAGGCTGCGCAGGCCGAAGTTCGAATTGGCGTAGAGCTGGGTGACATTGGCGAGATAGCGATAGCTGTCCTTCGGCGGATAGTTGACGCCAGCGTCCTCGGGGATCTTGAACTCGGGCAGCATCGACATCTCGGCGCCTTCCGAAAACATCGGCGCCATCTCGGGCAGATCCGCGCCGCTGCCGAAATGCTCGCCGACGCCGCGCACCACCAGCACCTTCACATCGTCGTCGACATTGGCGTGGTGGACCATCTCGGCGAAGCGATGGCGTGCGGCGATGGTCGGCGCGTTGAGCATGTCGGGACGATTGAGCGTGATCGTCGCGATCTTGGTCTTCGGGTCCTTCTCGTAGAGGATGATCTCCTCGGGCGGAGGACGCTTTGTTTTCTTGGCGATGGTGGAGTTCCTCTCGGTTATTCGGCCGGCACGGGCGTGGCGAGATGCCGCGCGATCAGATCGGCCGCCTCGAACAGCTTGATCTTGCCGGTCGCGGTGACCGGCACGTCGTCCTGGCTGATGAAGACGATGCGGCGCGGGATCTTGAAGCTCGACAGCGCGTCGCGCAGCGCCGCCTTCAATCCCTCCTCGGTCGGTTGCGTGCCAGGGGCCGGGACAACGGCCGCGGCGACGATCACGGTGTAGTCCGGATCGGGCAGGCCGGCGACGATCGCGAACTCGACCTCGGGCAGGGCGCGCAGCGCCGCCTCGACTTCCAGCCGCGAGACATTGGCCGCCTTGGTCTTGATCATGTCGACCCGGCGCGCGACGAAATACAGCCATCCCTCGGCGTCGATGCGGACGAGATCGCCGGTCGGATAGAAGCCATCCGGCGTGAACACCTCGCTCCTTGCTTTCTTGTAGAAGCCGGTGGTCAGCGCCGGGCCGCGCAGCTCCAGCTCGCCGACCTCGCCGGGCGGCAGAACCTCGCGCGTCTCGGGATCGACCACGCGGCGCTCATAGCCGTTGACCGCGCGGCCGGAGGAGCCGGCCTTGTCCTCGGCCATGCGTAGGTCGAGCCGCTCCGCGCTGTGCGGACAGAAGCTTTCCGACATGCCGAGCATGTTGACCTGGAGCGGTGGCGGGATGAGCTCACCCTTGTCGTCGCGGAACTCGCCGAGGCCGATGATGCTGTCGACGTCGATGCCGCGCGCAACCGCCGCCTGGCGCAGCGGGATCAGCAGTGCGCCCCAGCTATTGAGGCGGTTGACGTCATGGCGCTCGATCATGTCGAGCACGTCGTCGATCTTCGGCGAGGGCGGATAGACCAATGTTCCGCCGACGCTGATCACCTCCAGCGCCATCGCCAGCCCGCCGACCCAGAACAGGGGCAGCAGCGGCATCATCCGGTCTTCGGGCTTTAGCAGGAAGAGTTTCGCAAGCTCCGGCGGATGGCGCGCCAGCGTCCATTGGCGATGGATCACCGCCTTGGGGAGCGAGGTGCTGCCCGAGGTGTAGATGACCGCAACATCGTCGCCGGGGACGACCTCCTTCTCGATCTCGGCGAGGAGCGCGGCGTCGGGCGCGCCGGGCGCCTCGGACCGCGACATCAGATCGTCGACCGATTTCGCCCAGCCGAGCCCGGCGGGATCGTCGAGCCAGACCGAGCGGAGATAGGGCGCCTCGGCCAGCCGCAGCGCCTCGGCCCGGCCACCGGCAAGGCTGGGAAGCGCCGCCGCCAGCGTCTCGGCATAGTCGTGGCGCAGGAAACGGCGCGCGGCGATCAGGATCTGGGTGTCGCTGTTGCGCAGGATATGGGCCAGCTCCCTGGGCGCGCAGAGCGTGCTGACCATCGAAATGAGGGCCCCGATCCGCGCGCCGGCCAGCAGCGTCGTGATCCACAGGATGCCGTCCGGCGCGAGCAGGCTGATCCGCGCGCCCTTGCCGGCGCCGATCGCCAGCAGCGCCCGCGCCAACTTCGCCGAGCGCCGGTCGAGCTCGGCGTAGCTGATCGTTTCGCCGACGGTGATGATCGCCGGGTGATCGCGGCGCTTGGCGACGCGCTCGGCGAAGAGCGCGGGCAGGGTGGAGGGCGGTTCGAGCTCTGTTTCGGACATAAACGCAGTTTCCAACGCGCGGCCGGCTTCGTCAAAAGGAATGTCGCCCGCCGATCCATCGCCGACGATCGGGGCGGTCGCCGCCGCCCACGCCTCGCCCGGGAATTCTCCGACGAAGATTCCGCTGGGATCAAAGCGAGGAGGAACGCGCAGGCCGGCCGGCGCAGTTTCGCGGCCAAACGCGGTCACGGAGCTTTCCTCAATTCATCGCGTTATCGTAAAGCAGGTAAGCGACAGGGGGTTACGGCGACTCTATGATGCGCCGGCGACTCGCCGTTTGTTGTAGCTTGCTTGTTCAGGGAGACTGTTCGTGGCGCGAAAGTTTGGGGCGGCTCTGGCCGTTTTTGCCGTGATATTTCCGGCCGTCGCGCAGGCGGCTGACGTTGCGATCGGAACGGTTTCGAGCGAGACCAGCGCCCTGGTGGCGCGCGACGGCAAGGTCGTTCCGGCTGTGGCCGGCATGAGGCTCTACAGCGGCGATCGCCTGATCACCCGTGCGGGCGGCTCGGCCAATGTCACCATGGCGAATAACTGCGCGGTCACGGTCGGCGCCTCGGCGATGCTGCCGATGGCCGGCGCGAGCTGCGTCAAGCCGAACCTCGTCAACTTCGACCAGGGTCGCGCGGGCTATGCCGGCCAAAGCTCCGCGTTCCAGGATAATCAGCGGGGGCTCTGGGCCTTGTACCTGGCCCTGGCAGCGATCTGGGGCAGCGCTCTCTACGTCGCGCTGCATCACCACCACCACAACAACACGCCGACCAGCCCCTGAGGCGAGGCACGCAGGGTCAGGTCACTGACTTGCGAAAGGCGTACATCGCGGTCTCATAGGGGAAGGCGATCTCGTCGCGGCCGGCCAGCTCAGGCGTTGCGTCGATCAGCGCGTGCAGCTGGCGCACGACCGCCCGTTGCGCCTCCGGCGGCAGCGCGGCGATGAAGCTGGTCGAGGTCGTGCGGTCGATGATGACGTGCTGGACGCTGCCGACATGGGCGTTGCGCGCGTGCCACTCGCCGGCCTCGGCAAAACCCTCGGCCGGGAACACCCGCCGCCAGGCGCTGCCCTTGTAGCGCGGGGTATCGCCCTCATGAGCGTTGGTGATCGCCGAGACCGCCGCAACCCAGGGCACGCTTTCGTCGCGCACGTTCCAGATCAGACCGAGCATGCCGCCGGGCCGCAGCACGCGACGGATCTCGGCGAGCGCCGCGGGCGTGGCGAACCAGTGGAAGGCCTGGGCGCAGACGACCGCGTCGAGCGAACCGTCGGGCAGGGGGATCGCCTCGGCGGTGCCGGCGAGCGCCGCGACCTCGCCATGGCGGCCGGACAGCTCGTCGCGCATCGCCGCGACCGGCTCGACCGCCACGACCTTCGCGCCGGTGTTCTTCAGATAGGGAATGAACTTGCCGGTGCCGGCACCGAGATCGGCCACGGTCTTGCCGGGGGCGAGTTCGATGACATCGCGCAGCCATTGCCCCGCTTCGGGCGGATAATCCGGCCGGCCGGTGACATAGGCGCCGGCGCCGGCGGCAAAGCCCGCCGCCGCGGCGGCATGGATCGCCCCCGTCACATCCTTACGGCGGTGGCGATCTCGTGGACCGGCGGGGTCTCGAAGGCGCCGAGGCCGTAATCGCCTTTGATCGTCGTGCGATGCATGATCCGGTTATAGCTCGGGTCGCAGCCGCAGGCCTTGTGCAGCACGCGCCAATTGTCCCACAGCACCATGTCGGTGGGCTTCCACCGGTGGTAATAGGGCTTCATCACCCGGTTCATCTCGTCGATCGCGGCCTGGGCCAGCGCCTCGCCCGCCGCATTCTCCATGCCAACGAAGGCGCGCGCGCCATAGGCGTGCATGTGATAGACCTTCTGGCCGTCGTCGCGCGTCCAGATCGCCGGATGGAGCGAACGCGGGAAGATCGCCGCCATGTCGTCGAGCTTGTCGCCCGGCCGGTTGGGCCGGATCACCTTGAAGTTCTTCGGCAGGCCGTAGCGCTGCTGCGAATGGCGCAGATCGAGCGTGTAGATGCAGATCTTGTCCTCGAGCTTGGCGAGCAGCGCGGGGTCGAAATCGCGGTACATCTGGATGCCGTCGGCAAAGCCGGTCAGGCCGTCTTCTGGGGCGATCGCCTCCGAGCGGAGCAGGCCGGCGCGATTGAGCTCGTCGTTATAGGCATGGTCGAAATGCCAGGGCTGCCAGGTGACGAGCTGCTTGCCGTCGATCTCGACGATGCCGCTGTTCGGGTTCGTGCTGATCGAGATGACGCCGAGCATGTCGTCGTCGCCCTTGTCGACCCGCGCGACGGTCTTGACCGGATGGTCCTTCAGCGGGCCGATCACCTTGCTGAGCATCGACTGAAACTGGCCGGTCTGCTCGACATCCTCGAAGACGATCACGCCGCGATCCTCGAACACGTCGCGGATCTGCTGGCGGGTCGACTCATCGGCGATCGTCTCGCGGGTGACGCCGGTGATCCGCGCCCCGAACGGAAGATCGGCCTCCAGCGGCCGGACGTCGATCGAACCCATCAGCACAACTCCTCTCTTAGCGGTGGCCCGGTCGGCACCCGTGCCGGACCTCGCGCTGCCATTCGCGTGGATTGTTAGTGGATTCTTGGGCCGTGCGCCAAGATAGTCCGCAGATCCGCAATGGCGGTGACGAGGCCGGCCATGGTCCGCATGAGGTCCCGCCGGTCGACCGTCGTCCTTTGGCGGCGGTGCAGGCCAGGCCTGCCGGGATGCAACGAAGGAGAATGCAGCCATGCTCGACAATGGTCTCGATCGACGGACCCTGCTCGCAACGGGCGGAACCATGATGGCACTGGCCGCGACCGGCGCGGGTGCGGCGGCGCCAGCCGCGCCGGTGGCGGTCGCTCCCAGCTATACGCCGAAGCCGCTGCCGTTCGATCCAAAATCGGTCGGCTGGCTGTCGGAGAAGCTGCTGACCAGTCATCACGACAATAATTATGTCGGCGCGGTCAAGCGGCTCGGCCAGATTCGCGCCGCCTTCGCGTCGCTCGATCCCGCGACGGCGCCCGGCTTCCAGGTCAATGGCCTCAAGCGCGAGGAGCTCATCGCCTGGAACTCGATGATCCTCCACGAGCTTTATTTCGGCGGCTTCGGACCTGCGTCTGCCCCTGGGCAGTCGCTGGCGCGGGCGATCGAGCGGGATTTCGGCAGTCATGATCGCTGGGCAGCGGAATTCACCGCCATGGGCAAGGCGCTCGGCGGTGGATCGGGCTGGGTGATCCTGACCTGGAGTCACCGTGACCAGCAGCTGACCAATCAATGGGCCGCCGACCACAGCATGGCGCTGGCGGGTGCCACCCCGCTGCTTGTGATGGACTTGTACGAACATGCCTATGCAATGGACTTCGGCGCAAAGGCAGCCGCCTATGTCGACGGCTTCATGAAAGCGCTCTCGTGGAAACAGGCGGATGCGCTCTTCGCCCGGGCCGCGGGAAGCGCCTAGCTGCGAACGGCGCCGCTTGCAGCGCGATCACGCCACACCCCAGCTCTTGCCGAACTCGTCGGTGTGGAGAATCTGGCCGGTCATCGTTCCGGCGGTCTGCACTGCCAAATGGAGCAGGGCGGGGCCGAGCACCTCGGGGGTGGCGTCCTTGCCGCCCAGCGATTTCAGATTCGGGTTCTTGGCGAGCGCGGTATCGGTGGCGACGAAGCCGGGGCTGAGCGCGTTGACCGCGATGTCCCAGGGCTTCAGCTCCTCGGACATGAAGAAGGAGAGACGGTTCAGTCCGGCCTTGGCGACGGCATAGACCAAAGTGCCGTCGAACTTGCGCTCGGTTCCCGGCATGAAATCCGCCGCCGGCAGCAGCAACGCGCCGCGGGCGGTGATGTTGATGATGCTGCCGGCGTGCTGGCGCTTCATCTGCGGCGCGGCATGGCGGATCGCCAGATAAGGGCCGCGCAGATTGATCCGCAGCATCTGGTCCCAGTCGTCGGTCGATACCGTCAGCGGCTCGAATTGGGTGAGCAGCGCGGCGTTGTTGACCAATATGTCGAGCCCGCCGTGATCGGCGATCGTCTCGCCGATCGCCGCGGCGATGTCCTCCTCGCGCTCCATGTCGCAGCGCCGGGCGTGGACCTGGCCGGGCGAGCCCGCCGCCCGCGCCACCGTGTCGACCAATGTGTTGGGCTGCGGCTTATCCGACGACGGATCGCCCAGCGTGCGGGCAGCGGCGATCACCGTCGCGCCTGCGCCGGCGAGCGCCAACGCATAGGCCCGGCCGACGCCGGCGCTCGCTCCGGTCACCAGCGCGACCTTGCCGCTCAGATCCATGGGCGCCTCTCCTGCGCGCAGTCTTCATCGCGCCGCCGGCTTCGTCAAAAGGAAAGTCGGCGGTCGCCCGGCGGGTCACCCCGAGCCCCAGGCTTGTGCAGGGCGTGTGACCATGGAACTCTGGCGCGGTCAGTCGGTGCAAGAGGGGAGCATGGAGGCGAACGGGCCGACCATACGCAACATCGTCTTCGATATCGGCAACGTCATCGTTCGCTGGGATCCGCCGCTGACTTGCGCCAGGACGTTCGGCGAGGCCGAGGCAACACCGGACGTCGTTCGCTCGATCTTCGCCGATCCGCTCTGGTATCAGCTTTGCCGGGGCGAGATCACCGAAGTTGAGGCTAAGCGCGCCTATGGTGACCGGCTCGGCCATGATCCGGCTCAGCTCGATCAGCTGTTCTTTCACATCAAGGAACACCAAGAGCTGATCCCCGGCACGGTCGATCTGATGGAGCGGCTCGTGACGGCGGGCTATCGCGTATTTGCATTGAGCGACAATGTCCGCGAGATCGTGCTCCACCTGCGCGCGCAATACGACTTCTGGAAGCATTTCGAAGGTGTTGTGATTTCGGCGGAGTTGGGATTCCTCAAGCCCGATCGCCGGATCTACGAGCACCTGCTGTACAGCTTCGACCTGAAGCCGGAAGAGACGATCTTTCTCGACGATGTGCTCGGCAATGTCGAAGGCGCTCGCGCCGTAGGAATGCACGCCATCCAGTTCGTCGATGCCGAGCGCGCGGAAGCGGATCTCGCGACCTTCGGCGTCACGGCCTGACGGAGGCTAGGTGCGCCGCTATTTCGCGGTCAGCTTCCAGATCGCGCCGTCGCCGCCGCGGCGGCCGTCCGAGAGCAGCCAGATCGCGCCGTCGGGGCCTTGCTCGGCCTCGCGGATGCGATGGCCCATCGGCCATTGGTCGCCCTTGCTGGCATTGGTGCCGTCGAGATGGACGCGGACCAAAGATTCCGACGACAGCCCGCCGATGAAGGCATCGCCCTTCCACTGCGGGAACATGTTGCCGGAATAGATCATCAGCCCGGCCGGCGAGATCACCGGATTCCACCACACCTTGGGCGGCTCATAGCCGTCGCCCGGCTTGTGATCGGGAATGTCGCGTCCGTCGTAATGGCTACCGTTCGAGACCCGCGGCCAGCCATAGTTGCGCCCGGGCAGGATCAGATTGACCTCGTCGCCGCCCATCGGCCCCATCTCCTGCTCCCAGAGATTGCCATGGGCATCGAAGGCGATGCCGAGCAGGTTGCGATGGCCATAGGACCAGATCGCCGGGTTGAAGCCTTTCGCCGCGAGCGGATTGCCGGCGGCCGGCGTGCCGTCGAGGTTGAGCCGGAGCACCTTGCCGAGCGTCGCTTTCGGATCCTGCGCCGGATCGAACTTCTGGCGTTCGCCATTGGTGAAGAAGAGATATTGGCCGTCGGGCGAAAAGGCGATGCGGCCCGAATAATGGCCGTCGCCGCTGACCAGCGGGCTGGCGCGGAAGATCACCTTGACGCCTTCGAGCTGGTCGGCCTTGTCGCTCAGCCGGCCGCGCGCGAGGACGACGCCCTTGCCGCCGGCGCCGGCCGCCGAGAAGCTGAAATAGACCATCCGGCTGGTCGCGAAATCTGGCGCGAGGACGACGTCCATCAGCCCGCCCTGGCCGGCGTCGTCGACCGGTGGAATGCCGGCGATTTCGCTCCAGCGCTTCCCATCCGGCGAGCCGAGCATCAGCTTGCCGGCCTTCTCGGTCACCAGCATGCGCCCGTCGGGCAGGAAGGTCATCGCCCAGGGCGAATCCAGATCGGCGACGCGGGTGACAGTGAAGGGCTGGCCGTCCGCCGGCGCAGCCTGGGCGCAACCGGAGCAGCTGGCGGCGAGCAGGGCGATGACCAAAGCTCGGATCGGGCACTGGCGCATGCTGGGCAACTCCTCGTCTCCGCCCTGTCTCCCGTGGAGCGGGGCAGCACCGACAACGCATGGGAGTCAAGTTGGCGGCATCGGTCCCGGATTGCGCGATTGCACAGGAAGGTTCGCCGCCGGGGTGAGCCACCCCATTGCTGCCGTTTGACCGCAGGCGCATGATCTAGTGCGTCGGGTTGAGCGGAACGGATCGCATGATGGATTCCATTGACGATCGCATCATCGACACGCCCGAAGGACCGATGACCTGGGGCGAATGGAAGAAGAAAAACCCGGTTCAGGTCCCCTCGCGGCGAACCAAGGGCAAGGATCTTCCGAACAAGATAAAGACAAGGACTGACCGGGAGTGATGCTTTCCAGGCGTCAGGAAGAAGGTCTCATATCGACCCATTGCGGACTGTAAGCGGGGCCTGATGTCCGCTTCCAGGTATCGCGCTTCGAGCGATGAGCGCAGAGGTGGGCGCGAAAAGAAGGATGCGGCCACTCATCCAGCTTGAACCAGCGCGCTTGTCCAGATTGCGCCCCCACTTATCCATGATAGACAAACAAAAATAATTCGGGGGAGAGTGGTCATGTCATCCAGCTTCGACCGGCGATCTGTGTTGACCGGATTTGCGGGGTTAGGCCTTGCCGCCGCCGATTGCGGCCCGGCGATGGCGGCAATTCGCCAACCATTCTTCGAACGCATTCGTCGCCCCATCGGATTGCAGCTTTACACTTTGGGAGAGGAGGCCGCCAAAGATTTTGATCGCGTATTCGCTCGGCTGGTCGAGATTGGATACCGCGATATCGAGCTGCCGGAACTTTACGGCAAGAATCCCGCCGACATAAAGGCCGCCGCAGATCGCGCGGGATTGGCGATCAGTTGCCTGCACATCAGTGCTTATTCGATCGGCGGAAGCCTCTCGATCAGCAGCGAACCGCAAAGCATTGCCGATCTGCTCAAGACATTGGGCGCGTCCGACACGGTGTTGCCGATGTCACGAATGCCGCCAAGCTTCAAAATGCCCAAGGACGGGAATTTTGAGCCGGCGATGGTGCGCGCTTTTGCAGAAGCGGACGCCGATCACTGGAAGCGCACCGCCGACTTGCTGAACGAACGGGCCTCGGCGCTTCGCCCGTACGGGATCCGGCTTAGCTATCATAATCACAATGTCGAGTTCGTGCCGATCGGCAAGTCCACCGGCTGGGAGATCCTGGCCGATGCAACCGATCCGGCACTGGTCACCTTCGAAACCGATATCGGCTTTTTGGGCGCTGCCGGCATCGATCCGGTTGCCTTCCTGCGGCGCTACAGCGGCCGTATTCGGCAGGTGCATGTCAAGGACATCAAACCAACGACCAAGATCAACTATGCCCTTGAAATGGATTCCGCGGTGATTGGGGAGGGCAAGTTCGACTGGGCGACGATTCTACCTGAGGCGGACAAGGCGGGAGCGAAATATTACTACGTCGAGATGGAGCCGCCTTATGGCATTTCACGAATGGAAGCTGCCGCAAGATCTTTTGCATATCTGGCCAAATTACGCGCTTAGTTGAACCTGCCTGGGCAGCGCGCCCCAAGGTGACGACACCAGTGCCAATACGAGCATGGGAGATGGCTGATGCTGGATAGACGTCAACTGCTGGCATATGCGATCAGCCTTGTCGGGGCGAGTTCGACAGGGGCGATGACGGCGTACGCGGCCACTGGTTCGGCGGGCGCGCCCGAGCATTATTTCTCCGCGCCGCGCCGCGCGCTGCTGGATACCGTCGCTGACGTGATGATCCCTCGGACAGATACGCCCGGCGCGGTTGACGTTGGCGCACCGGCCTACATGGACCGGATGATGGCGCACTGGGCGTCGCAGGAATCCAAAGCGGCCTTCGACGCTATTCTCGACGCCATCGACGTTCAGGCGTCGGCGGCTCACGGCAAACGCTTCGTCATGCTCGAAACCACCGCGCAAACTTCTGTGCTGAGAGCATATGATGCCGCCAGTCTCGCCGATCCCGCCGGCCCCTACAGTCGCTTCAAGGATCTGCTGATGACCGCCTTCTTCCTGTCCGAACCCGGCGCGACGGTGGTCTTGCGCAACGAGGAGGTTCCGGGGCCCTGGCGTGGCGACATACCCCTCTCGGAAGTCGGTCGCGCCTGGGCATATTGAGGGCATAAGATCATGGCATTCGATGCAATCGTGGTCGGTTCGGGCATGACCGGCGGCTGGGCTGCGAAAGAGCTTGCCGAGCAGGGCTTTAAGGTTCTGGTGCTCGAGCGCGGAAATAATATCGTTCACCGGACAGACTACAAGGATCGGCTGGCGCCATGGGCGTGGGAAGATCGCGGACGGGTCCCCGAGGACGAGGTCAGGGAGCATTACCCGGTTCAATCGACCAGTTACGCGTTCTCAAGCGAGAACAAGAACTTTTGGGTCAAGGATAGCGAGCACCCATATACGACGCCCGACGGCAAACCGTTCCTCTGGATCCGCGGCTATCACCTCGGCGGGCGATCGCTGATGTGGGGACGCGCATCCTACCGCTTCAGTGAACGCAATTTCGAAGAAAACGCCCGCGATGGTCACGGTGTCGATTGGCCGGTTCGCTACGCCGACATCGCCAAATGGTATGACCATGTCGAAAGCTTCGTCGGCGTCTCCGGCACGCAGGAAGGTCTGCCGCAACTGCCCGACGGGATTTTCCAGCCGGGCCTGGAGCTGACCGCGGTCGAAAAGGACTTCAAGAAAAAGATCGCCGAAAAATTTCCGGAACGCCGCCTGATCATCGGCCGGACCGCCAATCTGACCAAGCCGACCGAAGAACAGATGGCGCTGGGCCGCAGTCCCTGTCAGTCGCGCGACATATGCCATAACGGCTGCTCGTTCGGTGCCTATTTCTCGAGCCTGAGCGCGACGCTGCCGGCGGCGGAGCGAACCGGCAATGTCACGATCGTCACCGACGCAATCGTCGAGAGCGTGGTCTATGACCCCGCCACAAAACGGGCCACGGGCGTGCGGGTGATCGATGCCAACACCCGGCAAGGCCGAACCTATGAAGCACGCGTCGTGTTCCTCTGCGCTTCGGCGATCGCTTCGGCCCAGATTCTGCTTCAGTCCAAATCGGAGGCGTTCCCCAATGGCCTGGCCAACCGGTCCGATCAGCTCGGCCGCAATCTCATGGACCACTTCGGAGCCTCGCTCGTGGCGACTGCGCCCGGTTTCGAAGACCGCTATTATTGGGGGCGACGGCCGAACGATGCCTATATTCCACGCTATCGCAACCTGACGGAGCGGAAAGAGAACTTCGTCCGCGGATTCGGTTTTGGGGTTGTGAGCGTGCGCCGCGGTTGGGCCACCGGGAGTCATCGTCCCGGTATCGGCAAGGAATGGAAGGAAAGCCTGCGTCAGCCAGGTCCCTGGCTGGTGGCTGTGACCAGTTTCGGGGAGATGCTGCCTTACAAGAACAATCGCATCACGCTGCATCCCACCAGGCGGGATCGATGGGGCATGCCGCTCGTCGACATCGCTTGCTCCTACCAGAGCAACGAGCTCAAGATGCTCGAAGCGATGAATGCCGATGCCAAGGATATGCTGGATGCGGCGGGCTATCAGATCTGGCCATATCCCTTCCCTCCGCCGACCCCGGGCGACAAGGTCCATGAGATGGGAACGGCGCGAATGGGCCGTGATCCGGCGACGTCAGTGCTGAACAGGCACAATCAGGCGCATGATATCGCCAATCTCTACGTGACGGATGGCGCATTCATGGCGTCTTCCGCATGCCAGAACCCGTCGCTCACTTATATGGCCTTCACCGCGCGTGCAGCGCATCATGCGGGCGATCGGCTGTGTTCGGGCGACCTTTAGTCGAACTTGCTACGCACGTCACAGGCTGACGGGCAGGCGCAAGCTGGCGCCTGGCCAGTTGCAGGGCGCGATTGCGCCGCCTTGTGAAAACTGTCGGTCGTCAGGGCATTTGGCGGAGATCGGTGCTTGGATAAGCGGAGTATCGGCCAATCCTGACGTCAAAGTAACGTCTGCTTGTACGGTTCCTTGCCCAGAAGCGGACAGTCCGGGAACCACCCAGAGCGGACGCTCACGCCACTGGCTCCGACGCGCCCGCTGCCTCGCCAACGAGGCTTGCAATCGCGACATAATCGAGCTTGCCGGTGCCGAGCACGGGCAGCGCGTCGACCACGCGGATGTCGCGCGGGATCGCCAGCTCGGCGACGCCATTGGCGCGGCCCCAGGCCTGCAGCGCCGGGGCATTGGCGTCGGGGCAGGTGGTGAAGAGGACGAGCTGCTCGCCCTTGCGCGGATCGGCGCGGGTGACGACGGCATGGTCGAAGCCGGGCCAGAGGGCGTTGGCATAGCCTTCGACCGCGGGCAGCGAGACCATCTCGCCGCCGATCTTGGCGAAGCGCTTGGCGCGGCCGCGGATGGTGACGAAGCCGGCAGTGTCGATGGTGACGATGTCGCCGGTGTCGTGCCAGCCTTCGGGCGGCGGCTGCAGCAGCCCCGGCGCATCGGCCTTGAGATAGCCGGCCATCACATTGGGCCCGCGGACCGAGAGTTTCGCGCCTTCGGTGATGCCCGGGATCGGATCGAGCTTGGCCTCGATGCCGGGCAGCAGCCGGCCGACGCTGCCGGCCTTGAAATGCATCGGCGTGTTGACCGCGATCACCGGCCCGGCCTCGGTCGCCCCATAGCCCTCGAAGATGCGCACGCCGAATTTCTCGGCCCAGGTCTTGCGCGTTTCCTCGCGGACCCGCTCGGCGCCGGCGAAGACGTAGCGCACCGAATAGAAATCATAGCCATGCGCCATGCGCGCATAGCCGGCGAGGAAGGTGTCGGTGCCGAACAGGATCGTCGCATTGGAGTCGTAAGCGAGCGCCGGGACGATCCGGTAGTGCAGCGGATTGGGATAGAGCAGGATCTTGATGCCGTTGAGGATCGGCAGCAGCGTCCCGCCGGTCATGCCGAAACTGTGGAACACCGGCAGCGCGTTCAAGACGGTGTCGGCGCTGTTGAAGTCGATCCGCGCGCCGAGCTGGCGGCAATTGGCCAGCAGGTTGCGGTGGGTCAGCACCACGCCTTTGGGCAGGCCTTCCGATCCGCTGGTGAAGAGGATCACCGCGGCATCGTTCGGCGTGCGCTTGCGGCGGCGATGGAAGCGCGCGGGTGAGCCGAATTTTGCGCGCAGCTTGGCGATCAACCCGATCGAGCCGACGAGATCCTCGAGATAGAGGATGCTGTGACCTTCCGCCGCGAGCGCATCGACGACCGGCTCGAGCTTGGCCTGCTGGATGAAGGCGCGGGCGGTGAGAATGGTGCGGATTTCGGCGGCGAGGCAGGCCGCCTTCAGGTTCACCAGCCCGGCGGTGTAGTTGAGCATCGCCGGTACGCGGCCGACCGCCTGCAGCGCGAAGAGGGCGACGACCGTGCCGGCGATGTTGGGCATCAGCAGGCCGATCGCCTCGCCGGATTTGCTGTGCCTCTCTAGCACACGGCCGAGTGCCACGCTGGCGGCGATCAGCCGGCCATAGCTCATCGGCTGGCGGCGAATGTCCTCGACGATCGCGCTCTCGGCGCCGTTGATGTCGGCGGCCGAGAGCAGCGCCTCGAACAGGCTCTGGTCGATCGCCGAGGTCATGAAGATCATGTCGCTCATCTCGTCGTAGAGACGGCGGCCGGCGACGGCGCGTCGCTCACGCGCGCTCAGCCCTTCCTCCATGGCGAAGCGGCGCGGCGGCAGCACGGTGAGCCTGATCTTCGGGAACATGCGGGTGCGCACCTTGCCGCGCAGACGCGAGAGATGGCTGTACTGCGCACCGTCGATGCGCACCGGAATGATCGGCGCATCGGCCTTGTCGGCGACCATGCCGGGGCCGTCGAACACCTTCATCAGCGCGCCGGTGACGGTGATGCGGCCTTCGGGGAAGATCACCAGGCAATTGCCCTCCCTGACCGCCTTGACCATCGCCTTGGCCGACATCGGGTTGGTCGGGTCGACTGGAAAGGCGCGGAATAGCTTCTGCGCCGGCTGCATCCACCACAGCCGGGTCACCTGGGTGTTGACCGCGAACAAGGGTTTGCCGGGAAGGAAGGCGGCGAGCAGCACGCCGTCGAGCCATGACACATGGTTGACCACCACCACCGCGCGCTCGCCGGGCTGCGGGATGTTCTCGGCGCCGATCAGCTCGACACGGTAGAGCAGCTTCAGCGCCGTCTTCACCAGCCATTTGATCACCGTCTCCGGCAGCAGCCAGCAGGAGATCAGCGCGACGACCAGCGTCGCCAGGCCGAGCCGCCCGATCAGCCCCGGCACGCTGACATGGCGCGCAGCGAGCGCGGTGATCGCGGCGACCAGCACTACCGTCACCGCAGCGTTGACGATGTTATTGGCGGCGATCACCCGCGAGCGCTCGCCGGGCGGCGTTGCGGTCTGGAGGATCGCATAGAGCGGGACGACGAAGATGCCGCCGGCGAAAGCGATGACGGCGAGGTCGATGAGGATGTGCAGGCTGCCGGGCGTCGCGAAGAAAGCGGCGATGTCGGCGCCGGGCGTGACGACGACGAAGCCGTGGCTGGCGAAGGCCAGGTCGACCATCGCGATCGACAGCACCAGCGCCGACAGCGGCACGTAGCGCGCCGAGACGTTGCCGGAGAGCAGCTTGTTGACCGCGACCGAGCCGAGCGCGATCGAAATCGAGAAGATCAGCAGAAACAGCGTCACGACCTTCTGCCCGGCGCCGAGCGGGCCCGAGACGAGCGGCGGGAACAGCGTCGTCAGCACCGCGCCGACCGCGAAGAACCAGGAAATGCCGAGGATCGATAGCCAGGCGCCGCGGCCGTCGCGCGCGACGGCGAGCACGTTCCAGGTGCTGCGGAACGGGTTGAGGTCGATCTTCAGCCGCGGCTCGACCGGCGGCGCAGCGGGCACGGCGAGGCTCGCCAGGAGGCCGACGACAGCGAGGCCACTGGCGATGCAGCCGGCCTCCCAGGGGGGGACGACGCCGGCGAGCAGCTGGCCGCTGAGGATCGCAAGGAAGGTGCCGGCTTCGACCAGACCGGTGCCGCCCATGATCTCATGGGGCCCGAGATGCTGCGGCAGGATCGAATATTTGACCGGGCCGAACAGCGTCGAATGGCAGCCCATCAGGAACAGCACGCCGAGCAGCAGCGGGATCGACTGGAACCAGAAGCCGGCGAGGCCGAGCAGCATGAAGACCACCTCGGCGAGCTTCACCAGCCGCACCAGCCTGGCCTTGTCGACGCTGTCGGCGATCTGCCCGGCGAGCGCCGAGAACAGGAAATAGGGGAGGATGAACAGGCCGGTGGAGATTGTCGCGAGCATCGCCGCCTTGCTCGGCTCGGCCTTGTAGATGGTGAAATTGGCGAGGAAGAGCAGGGCGAATTTCAGCAGATTGTCGTTGAACGCGCCGAGGAACTGGACCGCGAACAGCGGCCCCAGGCGGCGCTTGCCGAGCAAGGAGAGATCGGGCGCGGACATCGGCAATTATCCCCCTGTGCGCGGCGCGGGCTTTTGGCTGGGGATCAGCCATGGCGCGTCGATTGAAGGAGGATGAATCAGATCAACAGTCGAAGTCCAGCCGAGCTGGACTCTTTCGGATTCTCTCCTTCGTCATCCCGGCCTCCGAGCCGGGATCCCGCTTCCGTTCTTTCAGAGCCGTGACGGGTGCATGCCTCCGCAGGAAGGCAGCGGGATCCATTGAGGCGGGCCGTCGTGCCTCCCAGGCACGACTGAACAGTGCCGGGGGCACTGTTCACCCGCTCAATCGGGGGCCGGGATGACGAGAAAGAAAGTACCGTTCGGGACGACGCTAGTCGTCCAGCACGATCACGCAGGAGGGGACCGGCGCCGGGCTCGGCTCGCCGATCGGCGTCAGCTCGCCATTTTCCGGGTCGACGGCGAACAGCGCGACCTCCGAGCTGGTGAGATTGCCCACCAGGAGCAGGCGCGCGTCAGAGAAGAAGGTGAAGCTGCGCGGATGCTGACCGCGCACGGAGGTCCAGCCGGCCGGCGTCAGCGTGCCGCGCGCCGGATCGATCATGAAGCGCGCCAGGCTCTCGTGGCCGCGGTTGGTCGCGTAGAGAAATTTGCCGCTCGGGTGGACGTGGATGTCGGCGGTGATGTTCGGCGGCGCATCCTCAGGCAGGGTCGTGATGTCCTGCTTCATCGTCAGCGCGCCGCGCGCGGCGTCATAGTCGAAGCTGCTGACGGTCGAGCCGAGCTCGTTGACGACATAGACCCAGCGGCCGTTGGGATGGAAATCGAGATGGCGCGGGCCGGCGCCGCGCGGCCGGTCCCAGTGGATGACGTTGTTCGGCTTCCAGCTCGCCGGCATCGGCGCGCCATCGGCATGGGGTGGGTCGTTGGGCTCCAGCCGGCCGTTCGCGGCATCGACGCGATAGACCATGACGCGGTTGAGGCCGACGTCGGGCACGAGCAGGAAGCGGTTGTCGGGCGAGAAGCGGGCGGAATGCGGGAAGGGCGTGCCCGAGGGCAGCGGGTCGCGCATGTTCCACGGCGTGATGCCCTGGCTGGAGAGCGAACGGCCCTCATGCGGAATGACCTGCGCCGGACCGGCGAACTTGCCGTCACTGCCGATGCGGATTGCAGCGGTCGCGCCACCGAAGGTGCAGGCGAAGGCGGCAAGGCTGCCCGTCTTGTCGAGCGCGACATAGGCCGGATCCGCCGGGATCGGCGCGGTGTCGAGCAGCTCCAGCCGCCCGGATTGGCGATCGAGCGCATAGGCGACGGCCAGATCATGCTCGCCGCCGTCGACGGTATGGCCTCGGCTCGCCGCGTAGAGCCGGGTGCGATCGGCCGAGAAGGCGAGGAAGCCGGGGCTGGCGATCTCGACGCGCTGGACAAGAGCCATCGCCCCGGTCGCGTGATCGAGCGTGTAGACGAAGATGCCCTGCTGCGCGCGATCCGCGGTCAGGCTGCCGACGTAGACGAACATATTTCGCCCAGCTCCTCTTCAATCGCGGTTCAGGCCGGAACCGCAATCTCGCGCGCGAATTCCAGGATTTGCGGCGCGAGCAGGGGCCAGCGGTAGAAGATGCCCTTCTCGCGCTCCTTGCCGCGATCGTTCCATTCGGTGTCGGGCCAGGGCGGCTCGGCGATATGCGAGCCCTTGATCAGCGCATGGACCTGCTCGGACGTGACGCGCGGATGGGCGAGGTCGGACTCGCCGCTGCGCAGCACCATCACCGGCATCGTCAGCTTCGCGAAATCCTCGGGCTTCATGTCCGGTATCGGCGAGCCCGGAATCGGGAAATAGGACGCCGTCCAGCGCTGCATCTTCGCGATGAAGGCCTTGGGGTCCTGCGCGAGGATGCGATCGCGATTGCCGGCATTGCGCTCGATCGCTTCCTGCCATTCGGGCAGCGCGGCGACTGCTTCCATCCCGCCGTTGTTGGCGGCATGGCCGCTGGCAAAGCCGTAATGCACCGCGAGGATGGCAAGGCCCATCGGCTCGCCGCTCATCCACAGGATGAACAGTCCGGCGACCTGCTCGGGATGGCGCGACGCTGCCAGCAGCGAGACGCGCGAGCCCGCCGAGCCGCCGATCACCAGCGTCCTGCCGAGGCCGAGCGCGCGCAGCAGCCCGGCGAGCGCGTCGGCGTTCTGGATCGACTCGGTCTCGCCGGCAAAGCTGATGTCCGATTCGCCGCAGTTCGGCCGATCCCAGATCACCGCCTTCAGCCCGCCTTCGGCGAGCTTCTCGGCGAGCTGGCGCACACCGGGCGTATCCTTGGTGAAGCGCCCGCCGGGGGTGATGATCGCGCTCTGCTCGCCGTCGCCGATGATGTCATAGGCGATGCCGATTCCGTTGACGTCGATCTTGGGCATGTCGATTCCTCTCAGCTTTGATTTTAGTTCAGACGTCCCATTTCAGCCGCAGCGTCTCGACGCCATTGACATTGCTCATCCGGCTGACCGGCGGATGATCGGGATCGAGGCGGAACTCGGGGATCAGCCGCAGCCATTCCTCGAGGAAGATCTTGAGCTCGACGCGGGCGAGCGGGCGGCCGACGCATTTATGCGGGCCATGGCCGAAGGTGTTGTGGCCCGGCTCGTTATGGTAGGGCGCAACGACGCGATCGAAGTCGACGTTGAACGGATCGGGATAGGCGCGCTCGTCGACCGCCGAGGCGCCGAGGAAGACCATCACCATCTCGTCCTTCTTCATCGTCACGCCCTTGCGCTCGACGTCGCGCTTGATCAGCCGGGCGGTATTCGAAAGGCCGAAGCGGCGGATATATTCCTCGGCCGCGCGCGGGATGACGTCGGGCTCCTCGCGCAGCCGCCGGCGATGCTCGGGGTGCTCGGCGAGGTGCCAGACGACGAAGGACATCAGGCTGGCGACGGTGTCGATCCCGCCGAGGAAGATCAGCAGGGCCATGCCGATGATCTCATCCTCGCCGTTGAACCGCGGATTGTCGCGCCAGGCGGCGATCTTGCTGAACAGATCATCGCCGGGGTGCGCGTAACGCTCGTCGATCACCTCGCGGAGATAGGCGAGCATCGGTGCAAGATTGCGGTCGCGTCCGGCCTGGTCGCTGGCGCAGACGAAGCCGACGGCATGCTCGACAAACTCCTCACGCTTGTCGAGCGGCAGGTCGACGATGCCGAAGAACATCACCACCGGCATGATATGGGCAAAGTCGTGAACGAAATCGCATTCGCCGCGCGGCTTGATCCGCTCGATCAGCTCGATCGTCAGCGCGCGTGCGCGGATCGCCATCTGCTGGACGCGCGAGGCGGTGAAGAAGGGGTTGTAGACCGCGCGGTAACGTGCGTGCAGCGGCGGATCGACCGTCAGCGGCGGCATCACCACCCGCATCGTGCCTCTGGGCACGAAGGTTTCCTCATGGCTGAAGATGTCGAAATTTTCCTGGATCCAGCGGACGTCGTCGGCGCGGCCGGCGATCCAGTGGCCGCCGTTGCGCGGGCTCCACAAGATATCCTTGCCGGTGTGCAGCCGCTTCAGGGCGGTGTAGACGTCGTCGCCCGCCAGCTCCGGGTTCATATAGTCGAAGTCGATGACGCGATCTTCGGGGACATGGTCGGGGCGGGGGGCCAGATCGAACTTCGGCATGGTCGGCGAAATGACGTCGGACATCGGCTGCTCTCCTGCCCGCCATGCTGACACGGATCGCCGCTGGAGATCAAACCGGCGGCGACGGTTTCAATCGGCC
>Ga0068855_100000252_pt1 | contig 67286 bp, 62 predicted proteins | sample KBSCornC52_FD_66592 | JGI IMG/M metagenome (GOLD analysis project Ga0068855, IMG submission 66592) | Corn rhizosphere microbial communities from Kellogg Biological Station, Michigan, USA - KBS Corn C5-2 | ecosystem: Host-associated > Plants > Roots > Rhizosphere > Soil ... | reverse complement strand
AAAGAGGACAAAGGAATCCATCGTGAAGACCGTAAAATATAGGGATATATTTTACGATCATAGGGACATGGGTTCGTCTGAACGATGATTCCTTTGTCCTCTTGTGCACTCTCTGCGTAATATGAGTAAAATAGTAAGGTGATAATTTTATGAATGATGAACTAGCTTTAACTCAGCCCCTGTCAAATGAAGAAAGAAAAAAAATTAACGCATTACTTAAAGATCCAAACATTGGGTTTTGCTCCATGGTTAATCAGGTTGGGCCTTTAAGATACGGTACCCAACTAAAATTTGAAATGAAAGATGAATATGTTGATTTGAGCATACCATTTTATAAGTTATTAGATGAGCTACATGATAATGACACAGTTTATTCCAATAAATTCTCTGATGCTCCATCGCTTATAAATTACAAGGCTATTTTACTTGTATTTAAAGAACCCATTTCTAAGGAATCTCCTCTTATATGGTTAGATGCCTTTTTCAAAGGCACTTCCCTAAAAAAAAACGCGTAAAAGAAAAACTCCGAATGATTCAGTATATTCTCAAGCTAAAAAACAAAAATCAGAACAAAAACCAGAACCAGAAGTCGAAGAGGACGATAATACACCTTTTACATTCGTGCAGCTAAATTCTCCTTTGAGTGATATTTTGTTGGCAAAATATAATCAACGTCAATCAGAGACCCCTCAAAATTTTTCAAATACATATATTAAAGTGGATCCTGTAGTTGAATCGGGTGGACAAGAGTTTAATAATAACGAATCTTGGAATGAATATAATTACAAAGCCATCTATCCAGATAATTCCAGTGTTACAGAAAACAATTTAGAACCTAAATCTAACCGCGATTCTTATTTAACGCAGACTCCGCAGTCATTGTATTCTACTGTTGGATTTTTTACATATAGTCATCAACAAAAAACTTCACAGGGTGCGAATGATGATTGTGGTATCCAAGAAGAAACTATCTATACTGAAACGGATAAAGAATTTATTCGGCAGATCCAAGATTCAAAAGAAGAGTTTGGAATGCTGAGTGTGATTGAAGATGATAGTATAAAAATGTCAGGGCGTGGTGTTGTTCGCTTTTCGCTTGTAGATGAGACAAAGACAAATGATTTTATTGAGTTTTTAAAGAGAACAGCACTTAAAACTAAAACGCCATTTTTTAGCGAAGTGCATCGCGAGAAAAATATTACTATTGTAGGAAAGCTTTCAAATATAATACGTTCAAAAAATGTACTGTTGCGTAAATTTGAAGAATACATTTTGACTTGGGAAAATCTTGCAGAATTAAACACCATAACGAATGACAATGTAACTGACAATAGTCAGAAGGAGAGGAGTTTCCAATAAATCAACCATCAGCCATTGAGCCTCCTAATTCTAATGAGGTGTACCAAATGCAAAATGAAAGTGATCATTTAGGGCTCATGAATCAAGTTGGTGGTGAAAATGGGCAAATGGACGGCATAGATAATACTTGTCAACACCAAAATAATGACTTCGTTAATGAAGATTTATATGGCGATTATGGCTTATCAGATCCCTATTTTGCTCACTCTCAATGTTTCTATAGTTCTTTTGATAATACAAATGATAGCAATCTAAATGAAAATGATGTCTTGAATAACAATCAGGCTGATGTGGGGGATTCTTCGCAGAAAATTGATTCTTTGCATGAGGTGAATATTGACGATTTTTTCATTCAAACCACATTGAATGTTTAACCATATATAATGGTATGGACTCGCCACACATTAAAGAGGCTTCAAAATGAGCCAGAATGAAAATTTAACCTTCATTCGATAAAAGGAGCGAGTCCAATGAGAGAAGTTACTACAATCGGTATTGATATTGCAAAAAATATTTTTCAATTACATTTAGCTGATAAACAGGGTAAAAAAATTGATTCGAAAAGATTATCGAGAGATAAACTTATTTCATTTTTGGCGAATATACCGCCTTGTTTAATTGGAATGGAATCTTGTGGAAGCTCATATTTTTGGGCTAGACAAATAGAAAAATCAGGTCATCACGTAAAGCTGATGGCGCCCCAATTGGTGAAACCTTATGTGAAATCGAATAAAAATGATCAGAACAATGCTGAAGCTATCGCAGAAGCTGTGCGTCGTCCAACAATGAGATTTGTGCCGATTAAAAATATTGCACAACAAGATATTCAATCTTTGCATCGTGTTCGTGAAGGAGCGATAAAACATAAAATTTTTATGAGTAATCAACTACGAGGATTATTAGCTGAATATGGAATTGTATTTCCTCAAGGAAATTATGCGCTTAAAACAAAATTCATGACGATCATTGAAGATTCCAATAATGAATTAAGCGAACTATCACGAGAATTATTTATAGATTTATTTATTCAATTTAAACAAGCGGATGAAAAAGTAAAAGAATATGAAAAAAAGATAGTCTTAGCAGCCAAAGAAAATGAACAGTGCCAAAGAGTGATGAAGATTGAAGGTGTTGGCCCATTAATTGCAACAGCTATGGTTGCTGCTGTTGGTAATGCAAGAGATTTTAAAAATGGAAGAGAAATGGCGGCTTGGTTGGGATTAGTTCCAAAACATATTGCCAGTGGTGAAAAAAAAACGTCTACTTGGAATAACCAAACGCGGCGATAATTATCTGAGAAAACTACTTATTCAAGGAGGCAGATCGTTGATTTTATCTTCGAGAACAAAAACAGACAAAAGAAGTATTTGGATAACTCAAAAATGTGCTGATACAGGTTACAATAAAACTGCTGAAGCAGTTGCAAATAAAAATGCAAGAATGATTTGGGCTTTGCCAAGTGCACAAAGTATCGGAAAAGGAATACCCAATTTTTGATGAAATGTATAAGAACTACTTTCAGAAATTGTGGGAATCCTACAATAAATTATCTAAATCAATAAATTTTTTAAGAGTCATAAATTTTACAGAAAATGAAAAAGGATTTTTATCAAATGAACTCGGGGAAGTTTATAGTTTGATCTTGGATTATATTACAAGTGCAAACCTTTATATTGAACATATTTCAGACAAAAAACATCTTGATAATGAAACATTAGCTAAATGTAAATCTTATATGTTCAAATCATGTACCGAACAAGATGGGGGTAAGTAAAGATGTGACAAATTTGATCAAAGAATCATTTGATCGAATTGACGCAAAGTTAAGAGTTATATAAAAAGTTATCCACGGACGACTCACTGGGCGCAAAAGCGGGATACCTCAAAATATCCCGCGTTGCAGACATTGGGGAGTCGGTGGGTAACTTTCTTTCAATATCCATCAGTTTTTCCACGGCAAGCGCAGTGCGGTGGGAAAATTGTGGGAATTGAAAATTCTTCACTAAGCTAAATCGTCAAAATCATATAGCATTTTTAATTTCTTATAGTTTAAGTTTGGAAAACTTATTCTATTATTGATGCACTTATACAAATAATTTTCATTGGATTTTATTTTTTGGTTGTACGTCTTCATTGAGAAAAAATAATCTTCACTTTCCATAAAACATAAAAAATTTATTAATTTATTAAAGTTAGTTTAAAAATGATTTTTAATCTTTTCCATAAAATTATCATGTTGTTTTAGCCAAGTTAACAATATGATTCCGTGGTTTTTATATGGAATAATATTTAAAGAAAATATAGGCTGTGGTTTTCCAGAAAAATTTTTATCTGAAAAGATATTAATTGGATTAATGGTTGTCGAAAGAGAAATCTCTAATTTCTTTGGTATTTTTTTAAACAAAAAATTTATTTTTTCAAATTTTTTGTTTTCAGTAATATTATAAATCTCCGACTCGTAGAATGGGGATGTGGTTTCAAGAAACACCTTGCATCCTTTAATAAAATATAAAAAAGAATCATTGTATTCTAAATTATTTAAGTCGAGCAGTTCTTTAAATTTCTCCGTTCTCAATATTGCAGATTTTTTTTGAAAAATCTCGAAAAAAATCCCTCTCGTAAAAAATAAAAACGCGGCTTTTTTATCTATTTCTTCTAATTCACTACTTTCAATATATTTAAACAGATCATTGTCATGTGAGGGGCAAAATCCATGAAAAGTTGAAGCCTTATTTATAGTATAAAGATCAAACAGTATTCCTTTGCGTCGTCTGATAAAATTTTTAGTTAAGCCATATATTTTGTTTTCATTATTGACAGTTAAATTTTTTAAAATACTTTTTGTATGACTGTGAGATAATATAGATTTACTGCTACAATTTCCCCATAAACATTTATCTTCATAAATGAAGTTATCTACTTTTTGATACACTTTTAACAATTTTTTTTCATCATCCATGATCAGTATTCCAATAGTTGAAATATCTTTATCCAAAATTACAACATTATTTTTTATTGCTTCCTTTTTTTCTTGTAACCACAGGTTTAACTTCTAATTCAGTTTTCAATTCTGCCTCAATTTCTTCTATTGTCGGTAGACTGCCTCGTAAATTATCTGGTAGCGATTGAGTTAATCGTGTTTGCCACTCGGCAACACTAATAGGTCGCTTGCTATCACCCAAAGCATATTCCACCAAAACTCGATTTTTTTCTCGCACCAGTAACAACCCTATTGTTGGTTTGTCATCTGGATGACACAATAATTTATCTATCGCGCGCATATACATGCCTAATTGGACACCATCACCGGGCTCAAACGCACCTGCCTTCAGTTCGATGACCACATAACATCGCAGCTTGAGATGGTAAAATAATAAGTCGGCATAAAAATCCTGACTCCCTAATTCCAAATGCACTTGTCTTCCTACAAAAGCAAAACCTTGACCCAACTCAAGTAGAAATTTTTGAATATGATCCATCAGCCCTTGCTCTAGTTCTGCTTCTCGGCGTGGTGCGTCAGTACCCAGAAAATCGAAAAGGTAAGGGTCTTTAAATATTTGAACGGCCATATCAGAATCAACTGAGGGCAAAGTAGCTATAAAATTATTTTGCGCTTTCCCAAAACGTAAATGTGCTTTAGTATCGATCTGTATTGCGAGAATATTACGTGACCAGCCATGTGTATAGGATTTAGCCGCATACCAAAGACGTTCTTCTTGGGATTTAAGTTTGTCTAAAAGAATAATGTTATGAGACCAGCTTAATTGTGCAACAGCTTGTTGCACAATTTCTCGTTTTGGCCAAGCCAAAGCGAATGCTCTCATATACTTAAGGTTTCTTGGAGAAAATCCCTTCATTTCAGGAAAAGATTTCTTCAAATCAAAAGCGATACGGTCAATTATCTTGGCTCCCCATCCATTAATGCTTTGTTTTTCTAAAATCCGTTGGCCAATATCCCAGTATAAAAGCACCATTGCCACATTGCTTGATACTATTAGGCGAAGCCGTTCTTCCTGAATACGTTTTTTTAAATCAGAAACCCAATCAAAATATTCAGAGGGTAATTCAGAAACTGCTGGTGGAACTGGAAACATAACACTATCACAATCAACTCGACCACGTTGTTTTCGTTCCAGGGATTGTGATTTTTTAGGGGTTTTTTTATCAATATTCATTGATGGCCTCCATTCAAAAAGAATGATAAATCATGCCATAGGATAGCTAATGATGCGCTATATTTTAAGTAATTAAATTAAAAATGGCATGGCGTTAACATAATTAGAGGGCATCAATAAACGTGCGCGTCACTACCGGAAGGGTGTATTTCCGTAGTGACGCGCCAGAGCGCGGTCAATCAACGCGAGCTGCACGCAGCTTGCCACCGATTTTCGGCGCAATAATGTGCCTGAACTCTCAGGAACCAAAACAGTATTTTATTAGTGATGAAAATTTTAATTTGTTGAAAACATGTCAGAAAACTATTTATGACGCTACAGAGCTAATGCCAGCAATGAGAAGATTGGTAAATGCATTAATTACGCCAGAAAACATTGAGAAAGTAAAAAAGGAGTATCTGAATAAATATTTATGAAATTAATGATAGTAAAAAGCAGTTGAATTTTAATAAATCATTGTTGTAATAGAAGTACCTCAACTTGTAGTTGTCTCTTTACAGCGAAAGCTGTGAGTTTTGCTCCAACGGCGTAAGACTTGAGACGTAACACTAAGCTGTAAAGTCCGTTCAAGAGGTACAAGCAATGATAGATAGTATATGAGGGAGTGGGAGCAAACAAACATGAGCGCCAAAACAAAATTGCAGCATTCTATTAGAAAAATTCTAAAAACTGATGTTGAGGGATCTTACACAACAAGATATGACAGGCTTGGTTTATTAATGGGTATCTCATAAGACATTACGGTCAAAATTCGCCATAAAATTACAGATGCCTTTGCTATAAAACCAAAAAATGTATTGGCAGTCGTAAAACTCTGGCAAGAAAATAATCTGAGCAATGCAACAATCAAAAATCGACTATCAGCTTTGCGGCATTTAGCAAAATTAATTAAAAAACCGTATTTAATCCCCTCAAACAGCGATCTGAATGTTGGTAAGAGAAAATATGTCAGTACTGAAAACCACGCCTTGATAAATCCTGATTTTACATACATTACCAATAAAAATATTAAAATTTCTTTAGAATTACAGCGTATACTTGGATTAAGACGAGAAGAGTCATTAAAAATTAAACCGCACCTAGCACATAGGGATAATCAACTTCATCTGCAATCTTCCTGGTGCAAAGGTGGACGTGGACGCATGATACCTAATAAAACAGATGAGCAACGGTATTGGTTGGAAGAAGCTAAAAAAGTTGTAGGGCAAGCAGGAAATTCTTTAATTCCTCAAGGAAAAACCTATATTTTACAAAGACATTTGTATGACAAACAAGTTCAACATGCTGGATTAAAAAATTTGCATGGGTTACGTCATGCTTATGCCCAGAAGCCATATAAAGAATTAACCGGCTGGGATGCTCCTATCTGTGGCGGATTAAAATCCTCAGAGTATACCCCCGAACAAAAAGAAAAAGATCATCTGGCCAGAATGATTTTAGCAGAAGAACTCGGCCATAGCCGCGAGCAGATCACAGTCAATTATTGTGGAAGGTGATTCCAAGTTTATTACTTCAGATAGAAATCAGGAAACAGCACATTATGAAAAACAAAGACTTTAGCAAAACAAAGAATGAAGACGAACTGGATAAAATTTTGGATATGGTTATGGATGATGCAAAATCCTGTATAGAGGCAGAAGAGCATCAGAGAAAAATAATTTTAAAAAATAATTTGGAACGCAATAAGATTAATAATTATTCTAAAAAATTATTATTAATTGATAATGACCCAGAATATTTATTACATATTGGGGATCAGGTATCGGCAATGGGTTTTACCGTTGATATGATGATAGAAATTGAAAATTTTTCTTATAGAAAAAATATGCCTTATAAAGCTATATTGGTTCGATGGCTTTACTTTGATTTTGTAGCTTCAAAATTCACTAAAAAAAATGGAAATTCAAAAATTTATGTCTTGCTATTGGAAGACGAAGCAACTGAAGAAAACAAAGCTTATTTTTTAAATAAAGGAGCAGACAAAGTACTAGGGATGCCTTTAAAATCAGATGAAAAAATTTAGTTTTATGGGAATTAAAGGCTCTAAAATATCTACCAAAAGAAAAATTCCATATTTTTGTTCAACTTGATTGATTTTGCTTCTTTTTATCTTAGAAATAAGCGGTATAATGATAGTTTCAGACCATAAGGAACATGTTATTCATGACCAAGCAAGAATTTATTAATCAATTATCTGTAGGATTGAATTTGTCCAAAACTGAGACAGATAATACCGTAACTAAAATTTTCAAAACAATTGCAGAAATTTTGACTAAAGATGACGAAATCAATCTCCCTAGCTTTGGAAGGTTTGCAGTATCACATAAAACAGCCAGAACAGGTCGAAATCCCTCAACAGGAAAAGCGTTAAATATTCCTGCTAAAGCAGTACCTGTATTTAAATCATCAACCGCCTTAAAAGAATTAATCGCCACAAAAGTTAAACCCACGGTTAAAGCTTCTGATAAAAAGAAAAAATAATTTTGTTTTTTTTTATATTTTTATTACTTATTGAAACGGAGAATATTTTATGGCAAAAGCTAAAAAAGCACTCAAAAAATCAAGAATTAAAACAGTCTCAAAAAAGGTTTTATCTAAAAAACCTGTTAAAACGTTGAAAGTTGCTACGGTGAAAACCACGAAGAAAGCAATAAAAAATATTAAAAAAGCAGTATCCAAGGTTAAACCAAAAGTAAAAAAACTGATTACATCTAATTCGGTTAAAAAAGCAGCAGTTAAACTCAAAGCGAAAATTGTTAATAAAGTTAAAAACTTAAAGCTCGTAAAAAACACAAAAAAGCCGCTTAAAAAGCTAGTGAAGAAATCACTTATATTAAAATCTAAGTCAAACCTAATTACAAACAACACTAGCTCTTTGTGAAAATAATAACGATAAAAAGCCTGCAGTAGAGAATTGGAAAAAAACGTTTTTAAGCAAAATTACTGGCATGGCTTCTGATATCGCTGCAAAAACTATTAGCGAATTGATTTTGAAAGCGATTGGCATATAAAAGCCAATAGGTTTTACTATTGGCGTTTACATTTGTTTTATTAAGGAGAAAAATAATGGATGATATAGATAACAATGATTTGTCTAAGTCAGAAATAACGGTTCCTGCACATATTGTCAGCTATATGAATATGGTTGATTTGCATGGGCTTTCAGTCGAAGAATCAAAAAATGTAGTCAATAGATACATTGCAAATGCCGAAGAAATTAACACAGAAGTTTTTCGTTTTGTAACAGGGAGAGGAAATCATCCGGGTCGTGACGGCGTATCTGGAAAATTGTATCAAGAATTTCCCAATTGGATTTCTGAAGAAAACCATACAAAAATTGCCTCTATTGCAAAAAAAGACGGCTTCTATGAAGTTCGCATGAAAGCTTCTTTAAAAAAAGGAATTTTTTACAATTTTTTAGAGAAACTTGATGCAAAAATGTCTGCTAAAGAAATTGAAAATATAAAAAACTCAGCGGAAAAAGGTAATGCTCAGGCGCAATATAAATTGGGATACTGTTATCTACACGGAAACGGTGTTGAACAAAATGAAAAGCTGGCTGCGGAATGGTATCGAAAATCTGCTGAACAAGGGTATTCTCCTGCGCAGCATGCATTAGGAGGATGTTACTGGCAAGGGCAAGGCGTAAGACAAAGTGATGAAGAAGCCATACGCCTATTTAAAGCATCAGCAGCACAAAATAACGCAGATGCGCTTAATCAATTGGGAGATATATATACTTTCGGTGCTGGAGTAGAAGAAAATGTAGCGGAGGCTTTTCGGTGTTATCAAAGAGCGGCAGATTTAGGATTAGATCTGGCTAAACGCAAAATGGCTCATGCGTATATGGCTGGAAGAGGGGTTGATAAAAATGAAAATAAAGCTTTTGCTTTATATAAAGAAGTTGCAGATAAGGGCGATTCATATTCAGGCTACAATACTGCTTGTTGTTATCTTCATGGCTTGGGTACGGAAAAAAATATTCCATTAGCATTTAAATATGCAAAACAGTCAGCAGATCAGCATGATCCCGATGCGCAATATTTATTAAGCGGATTTTACCAAATGGGTATTGGCACTCAACTCGACTATGAAAAAAGTTTGGTATATTTAAAAAAAGCAGCTGCAAATCAACAAAAACACGCGGTTTATCAATTAGCTTGCTACCCTGAAACACTATCAAATATTGATCAATATATTAAAGCGTTAATAAAAGCAGCAAGGTTAGGTCAAATTATTGCACAAGCTAAACTCTTAAAATTTTTCTCTGAAGATTTATTATTAGAAAATGGCATGCCTAAAGGTGAAAGAAAAATTATTTATGAAAACTTCTGGCGTCAACCTGATAAAGAATTATTTGAGCTAGCTAGGAATGAAGATAAACTTTTAGTTGCAGATATTTATGCAGTCATGAAAGATTTAACAAAAAAACAAAAAGCCAAAGTGCTGCGACTTTTTGAGCAGCTTGGTAAAGAAGGTTGTACAGAGGCTTATGCAAGACTTGGTTATTTCTACCTTGATGGGGTATTAGTTAAATCCCACTCTCAAAAAGCCCTAGATTATTTCCATAAAGGCGCGGAAATGGGGGCTAGTGTCTGCCTTTGTTATTTGGGATATTATTATGAGAATAAATTTAAGAATTTACCGCAGCCAGATTATGCAAAAGCATTGGGATACTATCAGCGTGCTGCAGAAAAAGGGGACGCTAACAGTCATAACCAATTAGGGTTGTATTACCAAAATGGTCTTGGTATAAAACAAGACCTTAACAAAGCTATTGAGCATTTTGAGGAAGCGGCAAAATTAGATGACCCTGAAAATAAAGACAAGAAAGAAAAAGGTTTGTTTTGTAATTCTGCATTTCCTTATTCCACCTACAATCTGGGTTCACTTTATTGGAAGCTGTCAGAAGTCTCTCAATCAAAAGAACGCTCTGAAGAATTACGAGTCATTGGACTCATGTGGTTTTTGAAATCAAAAGAAAGCGGACATGAAAAAGCAACTGAAATGATAAATGAACTGGATCCAAAAATTGTTTCTTACGGTGAATCAAACGTTTCAAATTTTTGGAAAGCAGTTAAACCTGAAAAAGAAAAAGATTCAAATTCTTCTGTTGGTTCATTAGAAAAACTCAATACAATAACAAAAAAAATAGGCTTTGATACAAACTGGAAAATCAGTAAAAAAGATGAGGCGTGGTGTTGTATTCCTGCGGATAAAATTTCGATTGTAGAAAAAACAGATATTAAGCCGTTCTCAATAAGAAAGACTACAGACGGAAAATCCATTTTATTGCTTGAACAAGTTTCAAAAATAGCTCTTGATGAGATTATAGTGAAACTCCAATTTCAATTTGAAAGGGGGTTGCGTCTAAACTAATGAATGGGAGAGTAAATATGTATTCCGATAATAAGGATACTCGGAAATTATAGATATTCTAAGAATAATACTACTATGAAATTTTAAGTAATAACATTGCTATCCTCTTAATATTGTCTTAAGGTTAGCTTGTTATACTTTATCGAGATTTTGCACCGCTGCGTTTTTATGGCCGAATTTTTTAGAAAAATAACATCGTCAATACGTAAACGCTATTATATAATTCGAGGAAAAATTTATGGATAACAAAGAAGAGACTATTCAGCTTGATGTTTATATAGATTCTGAAAAAAAGAACTCTATCATCCAGATAGAAAAAGAATATCCGCTATATTCTGTTGTCGCTTATTTAAATAAATGCTTACAAAATCCAACTCGTTTAGACTATCTTTCTTCTGAAACAATCAATCATGTAAAAGATAGTTTTTCAAAAACTTTAGAGCGCATAAATAAAATTTCTTTCACCCATAAAAAATATATACATAAATATATGTATTCTCTTGAATGGCTTGGAAAAGCAGTTTTTTTAATAGTACAAAATACCCCAAATAAAGTTAATTACGCAATTGATCTATATGAATTTTTGTATGATGTCGTGAAATCCTATAAAAAGAAAATAAATTTTCAAGTCAAAAATAAAGGACTCATTAAAATCGCCATAGACGATTTTCTTTCAGAATACATGGGTATTATTGCATTGACATATTTGATGAATAAAGACTTACAAAGCGCTGAAACATGGTCTCTGCGCCATTTATTATGGCTAGATAAAATTCAAAATAAAGACCCTTCAGAAATAGCAAAAAGAAAATTTACTGAAAAAATAAATCTGGCCAAGATTTACTTTGAATGGGGATATCCTGAATCAACATTGGAACTCATTAAAGAGGCGAATATTTATATCAACACCAAATATAACAATCAATTTGATCCTTTTTTAGTGGATATGTCCGAATTTTGCAAAAAAGCATCTAAATTTTATTATGAAAATCTTAAATTTGATTTAAGTATGAAAATCGCGCATGCCTTTTTATCTATGCTGAAAGATTTACCAACATTTCAAATTAAAATATGGGAAGATAACAAAAAATACATATCCTTTGTTTACAAATTGTCTGTTAATTGTCAGGAAAAAATTCTTAAAGATACTTTTGATTCGTTTAAAGAACTTATTGATTTACTGTCATTCAAGTTTGATAATGAAAAAGGAACTTTACAGATAACTCGGCTTCATGCTGATGATTTCTATTTTCTAAAAAAACAACTAAAATCACAAGGTATTTATTATACAACTAATGGAGATTATCTAGAGTTTTATACTTTTCATTGTTCACAAGGACAATTAAATACATTATTAGAAAACTTTTCTGATTTTCTCAAGACTAAAAAAGTTCCGGATAAAATATTTACCTCTAGCTCCAACCAAGGATTTTTTGCTTCACCAGATAAAGCAATCGCTGAAATAGCAATACCTGGTATTCCATCGTCAACAGTAACCCCTACAATAACAAGCCCAACGACGACGACTACAACAACTACTACAGCTCATGCTACTCCTACTACGACAACAACAACAACTACTACTACTGCTAGCACAGCCACTACAACGACTACCGCGACTTCAAACGCTACTACAAACATAACTACAACAACATCTGCTCCACCTACGAATAAAAAAGATCAAGCGAAAAAATATAATCCACCAAGGAGCTTTAATTGGCCAAATGCCAACTTAGTCTTCAGGAATACCGATGAAAATACCGGCGCTGTAAAATCGCTTAATGCCGATTATATGCCTAATGAAGTTTGGTTTGGGTATATTCCAGACTGGGTATATCGCGATGAGCATTATAATTCTATGTTTGCAGATAGATTAATAACAGGAAAACTTTGCAAAGATCACATTAGAGATATTACTAAAGAATTAAAAATCCATAATAAAGAAGCTTTAAATTATGAAAATCGATATAAATATAAAATCGTCATTCCCGGCACAAAGTACCGATTATATGGCTGGATTGAAGAAGTCATTACCGATGCAGACGGTAAAAAACGGCACTTAGTTTGTTTTGGGCATCTTGAAGATTATCACGATAAAGTTTTAAAGCTACCTGACCCGAAAATTATAAAAAACAAAGAGCTGAAATCTAGTTCTAATCAAAAAGTTACGTACTAAGCCAATTAAGTTAAACGTTAATTTCCGTCCCTTTATGCAACACGGAACCCAATTTTATTAAAGCAAAACCAATTTGGCTTAAAATGAATGACCCGCCAGGTATTTATCCAGTGAATTTGCAAAGAATTGAATTTCTTTTTTACTCAGCTTTGGAACTCCTCCGCTGATAGCCCCTGTACTTCTCAGTTCCATCGTAAGATTACGAAATGAGAGTACTTGTTTGATATTATCTTTAGTATATAAACTACCCCTAGGATTTAAAGCAAGTGCATTTTTTTGAATCACCACGTCTGCCAATGGAATATCAGCCGTGATCACTAAATCCCCTGGCTCAATATGCTCAATAATTTTATGATCAGCAGCGTCAAATCCTGAAGGTACTTGGATAGTTTTAATATAATCCGATATTGGAATATTGTATAGCTGTTGGTTGGCTACCAATGTGAGTTTGGTTGCTTCCGGTATTTTTTGATAAATGGAGCGGTAATAGTTTGTTTGATATAGTTTTTTATCATTTTCGATTAATGGTGCACATAAGTTGTCTAAGCTTCTTATGCACAAACTTAGTGCATGTTTAATCGATTTAAATACGGGAATACCACACACACATAAAAACCAAATAGCTGAAAAAGCTATCGCGATATTTTGTGAGGTAATTTTACCCTTTTCACAGGTATCACCAAAACATTCCATAAATTAATATGCAAGAAAAAACATAAATGAAACTGCTGCACCTACGAAAAATGACCGCCCCAAACAAACGGACACACGTCTAGGTGTACTTTTTGGACACCCAAGTAACCACTCCTCTCTCCAGTTATAATTGTCTGAATAATGACTCCTTCCACCACATAATCCAACGAGTTGCGCGCTGCAATAAAAGACGCATTGAAATATAAGGTGGAAACTGGTTATTGGTTCTCCCGACATCTATATCTGGAGAACCTAACTACTCAGTTTTTTTAGCTCTATTTCGTTTGTTAATTCACGAAAGTTTTTACTTACACGACTTGAGGTTTTTAAGGTTTTTTGATCAAAAAACCCAAATATTCTTTTTGCTATATTTTTATTTTTAAAAATTAGATCTGAAGTGATGTTGTTTTCAAAAGAGAGTGGCAATAAATGCATCTGAGAATTTAACTTTAATGTTAAAGTGTGGTTTATTTCATTTTTAGGGATATAACTATCATTAAGAGTTTTAGTAAAATGTTTTACACCGTTGTAAAAACAAAAGAATACAGCATTCAGGTATTTAATCAATGCATTATCGCTTTTATTTAAAAATAGCGTCATTTCCTGATTACGCACGCCCGTTAATAACTTAAAATCATTTCTCTGTTTAGCGTAATAAAAATATGTTTTTAACCGTAAAATCTGAATTATTCCGACAGCATTTTTAAAGGCTTCGTATAACGATTCATTTAATATACCTTTATTATGTAGTTCTTTTAGTTGTTTTCGAATAGATAATGACGAAATGCCAAAGAAAATGGATACGTCTGTGATCAAAGCTTGTAGTGGGCGATAAATATCTTTTTTTACATCATAGGATAATTTTTCCAAAGGAGCATAGATTACATGCCTATGTAATTGCATATCCCCCTTCCAATTATCATTTCCTAACATTAATTGCATGGCACGATTTTGACAAAATAAATTTCCATTTTTATCAATTTTTTGAAAATGCTGACGGAGCAAATTATAGTATCGTTGAGTGAGTCTATCGTCTCCCGTTATATGAGTGCAGGAAATTAATTCTTTTGGAAGGTTACGGCGAATCCCCCAATAATTATCTTCTATATAATTAATAAAGTGTAAAGGCTCACCAATTAATTCACATATATCAGGCTCCCTTCCTTTGCCATCATACCAACGGTTTAATGGCGTGACGCCACCTAAATCGAAACAAAAACCTGCTCCAGTAAGGACGTCAAAAAATGAATCATTGAACAGCTTATGTGGAATAGGAGTTTCGCCAAGGTTAATGACTTTAAAATGTAATAAGTAAGTTAATTCCCTATAATACTGTCGATTAACCTCATTATCCTTTCCTTCTTTTAGTAGTATTGCAAATTCAATATCAGAATAAAGGGTAAACAACAGATTATGCAGAGATCCAAAACCAATAAAAGCATATTCGCAAGGAGGTGGCCCAAGGATATCTATACATTCTTGTATCAATAGTTCAATTAATTGTTTAATTCCTTTTGCTGACTCCTTGTAAAGACTATTGAACACTTTTGAAAGATAATCATTATATTTTTTATCATTTTTGGGATAAAGATTATATATAGCATTAATTTTTGCATTGACATGCTGTCGTAACTTTAATAATTGATTACGGCAATCAGCATTTGTAGAAATTTTTTGCACATAATTTGGTCTTATGTTACGTATAACTTGACTTTCTAATTGAGCAATTTTTCGATTGATACAGTCTGCTTTCGTTTTTTGAATAAAATTGTTTATTTTCCATTTATTATCTTTAGCAACTGATAATGATGCTTGATAAAATATGAAAGCGAGTGAAACAGGTTCCCACCACTCACAGTGCTTCGCTGACATATCAACGATATTAAATTCATCACCCAATTCCTCAAGAGAGGTTAATATATTTTCACCATTTTTTTGAAGAAATGATTCCTTTAAAAAAGAATAGGTTGTGCGAAGCATGTTAATTTTATCTTTTGAAAAAATGATACGATCTAGCATAAATTTACAATACCCAAAGCTTAATGAAGAGAACAGAATTTTACAAATTTGGAGTGATGTTTTCAAATTTCGACGCTAGCGGATACCAAATATAGGACTTACGCATTGACAGAGATTTGATAAGATGGATAAATTTTTGAAAGGATGCAAAAGTGCTGAACAAAACAAAGCCATCCACAGCTTGTTGTAATGATGAGTGAGCATGTCGAGACCCTTGATTAGCATAGGATAAGCCAGAAAGAGAAATATTTGCATCTCCTGCCTATTTTGCCTATAATCGCGGGTTCCTTGCCTGACTTTAAATGTAGCAGGCTTTTTAATCCATGAGGAGTCATAATTATGCGACACTATGAAATTGTTTTTCTAGTGCATCCCGATCGCAGCGAGCAAGTGCCTGCGATGGTGGAGCGCTACAAAAACCTTATCTCATCTTCAAAAGGCAAAGTTCACCGCCATGAAGATTGGGGAAGACGCCAATTAGCTTACCCAATTAATAAAGCTCATAAAGCACATTACACATTGCTAAATATTGAGTGTGATGATGTTGTTTTAAAAGAAATTGAAACAAATTTTCGATACAACGATGCCATTCTGAGACATTTAGTCATTCGTATGGATCGTGCAGTGACTGAACCTTCACCATTAATTAAACATAAAGATGAAGAACAAAAAGATCACAGAGAACATAAATCCGCTGAAGTATCATCTGGGGAGGAGGCATAATCATGGCATTTCCATCGCAATCCAATTCTTCATCACCACGGTTTCATCGTCGTAAAAAATATTGTCGTTTTACCGCCGAAGGTGTTGAACAAATCGATTATAAAGATATTAGAATGTTGGAAGGTTTTATTACCGAAGGTAAAAAAATTGTTCCAAGACGAACAACTGGAACAGGTTCAAAATATCAACGGCAATTAGCTGCAGCCATTAAACGTGCACGATTTTTGGCTTTATTGCCCTATTGTGATCGTCACACCAGTTATTTATAAAGGTTAATACCATGAACGTAATACTATTGGAAAAAATTCGCAATCTCGGTAATTTGGGCGATAAAGTCAAAGTAAAACCCGGGTTTATGCGTAATTATCTAGCGCCGAAACGAAAAGCGGTTCCTGCAACATCTGTCAATCTTGAGAAGTTTGAATCTCGTCGTGCGGACTTGGAAAAGCGAGCAGAAGAAAGATTGCATGAAGCAAAACAACGCGCAGAAAAGATCGCAGCATTAACCATAATTACTATTTCTGCAAAAGCTGCAGAAGAAGGAAAATTATATGGTTCAATCAGTGTTGTTGATATTGTGGACGCAATGAATAAAGCAGGTGTTAAAGTTGAAAGAAATGAAATTAAATTGCCTGGTGGTGCCATTCGTTTTATTGGTGAATACGAGTTGGAAATTTTATTACACACTGATGTGACTGCACCGATAAAAGTTAATATTGTGCATGAGTAATTAAGAGGAATATGCCCTCTTTCTGAGAAAGGGGGCAGCCGAATCATAAGTTCGGCGGAGGATTTCACAATGGCACAACGCGATGATGTAAAAATTTCTCCACATTCACTTGAGGCAGAGCAATCCGTTTTAGGTGGGTTGATGTTGGAAAACACAGCTTGGGAAAAAGTGTCAGAAATTTTATCTATTGATGATTTTTACCATCCTGCACATAGAACGATATTTCAAACGCTTGAAAATCTCTCAAGACGAGATAAACCATTTGATGTTTTGGTGATTTCAGAATCTTTAAAAAGTACACAAGAATTAGATAAAGTGGGTGGAGAATCCTATCTATTTGAAATCGTTCATCAAACGCCATCTGCTGCAAATATTCAAGCGTATGCTCAAATTGTTCGTGAAAAATCAATTTTAAGAAAATTAATTACAGCAGGATCAGGCATCATAGAATCTGCTTTTAATCCACAAAATAAAACCGCGATTGAATTATTAGATGAAGCTGAGCGGCGAGTTTTCCATATTGCAGAAACTCAACGTACATTTGGAACAGGCCCTGTACATATCAATACGCTTTTGAGTAAAGCTGCAACCCATGTTGATCAATTGAAAGAATCAGGAGGTGCCATTACAGGGTTGCCAACGGGATATCAAGATTTTGATGAAATGACGTCAGGTCTTCAGCCCGCTGATCTTGTGGTTATAGCAGGCCGCCCATCTATGGGTAAAACCATGATAGCAATGAATATTGCTGAAAATGCTGCCATGAAAAGCGATAAAAAACCGGTATTAATTTTCAGTATGGAAATGCCAGGAGAAGCGCTGGCTTTAAGAATGATATCTTCATTGGGAAGATTAGATCATCATCGTTTAAGAACAGGAAGATTGGCCGACAGCGATTGGCCAAGAATTGGATCAGTGGTTAATATGTTATCGCAAACAAAATTATTTATTGATGATACACCAGCATTAACGCCTGCTGAACTACGCACACGTGCAAGACGTTTAGCACGTGAACATGGAAGTTTAGGGTTAATCGTTGTAGATTATTTACAGTTAATGCAATCTTCAAATAACCGTGACAATCGTGTGGCTGAAATTTCAGAAATATCCCGCGCATTAAAAACATTAGCAAAAGAATTACATGTACCTGTTATTGCCTTATCTCAGTTAAATCGCGGGTTGGAACAAAGGCCCGACAAAAGACCTGTAATGTCAGATTTACGAGAGTCTGGTGCGATAGAGCAAGATGCAGATTTGATTGCATTTATATATCGAGATGAAGTCTATCATCCTGAAACCACACAAGAAAAAGGTATTGCAGAAGTCATTATTGCAAAACAACGTAATGGCCCTATTGGAAAAGTAAAATTAACTTTCTTAGGTAAGCACATGCGTTTTGAAAATTATGCCTCTGATAAAATTATTGGAGTGCCTGCCTGAAATACTGGCATATAAAAATTTTCCGGGAAGATGATAAAATAGATTGGTAAATATTTTTAAGCGGTGTTGTTCGTTATATATATGCAGCAAAGGGAAAATAGAAATCAGTTGGAATAAAGATGGAGTAGGTAAATCATGTTATCTATTAATAAACAAGCATTAATTCACAATGTCGATATCATCCGACACTTAGCCCCTCACTCAAAATTATTATGTATGGTGAAAGCCAATGCGTATGGTCATGGGCTCATTCCAATTGCAAAATGCTTAGAACTTCTTGATGTGGATGGGCTTGGCGCTGCATGTTTACAAGAAGCCATTCAATTACGTGAAGCAGGAATAAATACTAAAATTGTTATCATGCGGGGTGTATATAACAAGAATGAGCTTTCCATAGCAAAAAAATTAAACTTAGATTTAGTCGTGCATCATGAATCGCAAATAGAATTATTGTTGTCAGAAAATCATCAGTTTAATCTTTGGATAAAAATTAATACGGGTATGAACCGCTTGGGATTAAATGAAACGCAAATTGAAAGTGCTATTGAAAAATTATATAAAGCAAATCATCGGCTTGTTTTAATGACGCATTTTGCCAATAGTGAAACTGCAAGAGATGCAGTGACGTTGGAGCAAATAAAAAAATTTGATCAAATGACTCATCAATATAGTGTTGAAAAAAGTTTATGCAATTCTGGCGGTATTTTAAATTATCCGGATTGTCATCGTGATTGGATAAGGCCAGGATTAATGCTATACGGCGTGTCTCCCATTAAGGATACGACATCCTTAGATTATAAATTAAAACCTGTTATGACATTGGAGTCTTCTATCATTTCAATATATACAGCAAAAAAAGATGAAGGTGTGGGTTATCATGGACTGTATTGTTGTGAAGAAAACATGCCTATTGGTATTGTAGGTGCAGGATATGGAGATGGGTATTCTAGCTTAATGAAATCAGGTACCCCTGTTCTTGTGAATGGTATCGAAGCACCATTAATTGGCAGAGTGTCGATGGATATGCTGGCCATTGATTTACGGAACATTTCTAAGGTTAAACTCCAAGATAGAGTTATTTTATGGGGTGATGGATTGCCAGTCGAAAAAATTGCACAACACAACTCACTTCTTGCTTATGAGTTGTTGTGTCATGCGAGAGAGAGGTGATCTTTCTAAAATGCCTTCAATTTATTTGTAGCTTCATTATCCAATGGTAAAGCAAACACGCTCTTTCATATCAGCTGGAGCGGTGGGGCCCAACATAGAGGTTAGAGTGTCGATCCTTTGTTTTCCAGCAGGTAAAATTTTGGATAAATATTTTATGATAGACACATAAGTATCCCCAAACTTATTTTTAAAATAAAGAGGGTTTATGGCCCCATAGGCATTTATTTGTAGTTTTTTCGCAAAAACCTCACCAATGGATGAAATAAATTCCAAAGGTGTTTTCTTATCGATATCTTTTTTAAGTAAGAACAATCCATCCAGAAGATCTGATGATGCATCAGATTTATCAGATTTGTAAGGTCTTTTTGAAATAGCGACTTCATAACTTTGTTGTTGTTCCCGTATTTGTTCAAGAAAGTGTAATTTTATGTAATGTTCAGCTTTATCAGAACTCATGTTTTCTTCTAATACACCACTGCTTAGAAGTTCAGCCTTAGAAGAATTATTAAGAGAATTAAGCTGATCGCGACCTGTGGAAAAGCCTCTAAAAAGAAGTGTTAAATGATTGGCAAGCCTACTGTTTTTTCCAAAGGTTTGACGACGAATATTCTCTACAGTCGATTTCATTTTATCTAAAATAAGGTGCGACGCTAATGTATCCCTTAATAGATTATTATTTTTCGAGGTATCTGTTGCTAATATCGTGTCGATTTGGAGATGAGATACATCAATATCTAAATCTTTGCCATTAATATCTTTAAAGGTAACCATCCAAACAGATTGATTATTTACCAATTCTTTTCGCAAATAATATTTATTTTTTTCTAATGGAGCATCACTAGTATATTTGAATTGATCAAAATTAATTAAACTTTCTGGCTGAGATAACGTAAGATATATGTTGGCCGCGTCTTCCGAAAGTTTATTTATTTCATTTATCCATTTATTTTTTTTATTGTTTTGTGGGATGTCGTTTTGATCGGCGATTAATATTCCTAAACGATTGTTACAATAGTAATTATTAACTCTTAAAATATTAGCAAGTAAGTTTTCCGATGTTTTATTTTTTTCATTTGCCCTAAAGGAAGTGGACTGTTGGACATGTTCAACCAGATCTTGGTTATCTTTTTTTCCAGAAAGTTTATCTTTGGCTGACTCCATAAGATTAGGGCATAAGTTGTCTAAAAATTCGATGGTGTCATCAATATGTTTTCTGAAATTTCCCTTGATTTGTGTATAAGGGATTTTTCCATAAGAATCTAAAGTGTCATAAAGAATATCGACGTATGTTTGCCAAATTTTTTCAGGCGGCAGCGGAGGTAGGTTCGGATCATTAAATCGAATCAGTGAAACTCTAAGTTTTTCAACCAATTTTGATTTCCATGCATTTTTTGAAAATTTTATTCCCCCACAATTTGTATATGACTTGATAAGCAGATTGCTGATTTTTTCGTTGAGTTCAAATGAGATAAATTGATGAAACATGTTAATTTGAGAGGCGCTAACCACGTTGCTTCGGCTGCTTGAGTTGGATGAAGCCGCGGCAGTATCAAATTCAATCGCTGGTATAGGTATAACTTTGGTGTTAGCGGTTACTGGTTTGTTTTCGAAACCCCCAATTCGTATTTCTAATGTATTAGCTAACTTATGTAATAATTCAGATGTTTGTGGGTTTCTAAGGTTGCTCAAATAACCCTTAATTTCTTCGAGAACATCAGATTGTATGGAGGTACTTGTATTGCTTTGATAAAGATTGAAAAAGGTAGACAACAAATAGTTTTTAAGTTTTTGAATGAGTTTTTTGTCGTGTGATGATATCGGGCTTGCTATCAAGCTGTATTCGGATGCGAGCGATTTCCCTTTTCCCGTTTGTAAACAGAAATCGCATAATGAAATAACGTCATGTAAAAATATCTGAAATTTAGGTGCTGGAACTGAAGTGTTTAAAGTATTTGAAGCACGAAAAACTCTATATTTTCTTGGGTTTTTATTTGTTTTACGGCCGTGTGTTTGATTTAAGTTGTTTAAATCACTTCGGATTGTCTCATGCGCATTATTAAACTTACTGAGTAGTTCGGCATCCTGAAAATCGCTATTTGAAATTATTTGTCCAACGAGTAAATCATATCGTTGAAATTTCTGAAATGGTGCTTGAAATATTGATTGTAGGTAAGCATTTAGTTCTTTACAGTTATTTTTACAAGCAGAATCTTTGCTTGGTGTTAAATCTTGCGCGATAGTTTCCTTGGCTTCCGCAGCAATTTCTTCTTGAGGTTTAATTAGTTTTTTGTCTAATAAACTTTCAAATTCTGTAGCTGCAATTTTCGCTATCGCTTTTAATTTGGCTCTTTTGTCTGTAAATCCTTGGTTAGAAATATAGTTTACGAGAAGTTTTAATTTTTGGTTCTGGTCTGATGTAGCTTTTATTCCCTTTAGTAGGGTTGTGTTGCTTAATTTGAATAATTCCTTGTACTCATCAGATATTTTTTGCCAGATGGCATTAACTTTTGCTAGTTTTGATTTGTCTTTGAGGTAGTGGGTTGTATATAGTTGTTGTAATCTAACTAATTTACCTACAAAAAATCGAAGAGTTTCTTCAAATGCAATTTCATTTTCAATAAATTCTACAATGGCGTTGTCAAGTTTAGACGGTTTTTTTGTTGAATCATCGCTGGGAGTTGTTTTTTGAGAGATTGACACAGGATTCGTTGGATTATTATTAGGTGTGCCTACAGAAACATTATCTGAATCATTTTTGTTGTCGGGATTTGTGTTTACTGGTAAAAAATCATCGAAATCATCCATTGTTATACCTCTCGTTTAATCAAAGTTTAGGGTTAGTTCATCAACAAGAATTGTATAGAAAGATCCTTAAGATTTTCTTAATTTTCTTCATTAAGCGACATCAAGCTTGCATTGCCGCCTGCTGCGGTAGTGTTAATGGTGACCGTTCTTTCTGTGCATAATCTTTGTAAATAATGCGGCCCGCCGGCTTTAGGGCCTGTGCCCGACAAGCCTTCGCCTCCAAACGGTTGAACGCCCACAACAGCGCCAATCATGCTTCTGTTCACATAAATATTGCCGGCTTTTATTTTTTGCCGAATATATTCAATAGTATCTTCAATTCGGCTATGTAATCCCATGGTTAATCCATATCCTGTTTGATTGATTTGATCGATAACATTATCTAAATTTTCTGATTTAAATCGAATAATATGCAGCACAGGCCCGAAAACTTCTCGTTCTAATACATCAAGAGAATCAATTTCAAAAACAGCAGGCGCAAAAAAACTATCGTTGTTGATTACTTCAGCATTAAACTTTGATAAATCAGTTTGATAAATTAATTTTGCACGAGGGTGTGATTTTAGTTTTTCCACATGTTCAGCTAATGCTTTTTTGGCGGAATTATCAATGACAGGGCCAATATCTGTTTTCATTAAAAGAGGATCACCTATTTGGAGTGCTTCCATAGCGCCTTTTAACATAGTAATGGTTTTTTCAGCGATATCTTCTTGTAAGAATAAAACTCTTAATGCAGAACATCGTTGCCCTGCGCTCATGAAAGCAGAGGTGATGATATCTTGGACGACTTGTTCCGTAAGCGCAGAGGAGTCGACGATCATTGCATTTTGTCCGCCTGTTTCGGCGATAAATGGCACAATTTGTCCTTTTCTGTTGGCAAGGATTTGATTGATTTGCTGCGCTGTTTCCGTGGAGCCTGTAAAAATAACGCCTTTAATGCGGGCATCTGAAATAATTTTTTCACCAATCAGTTTGCCGCTTATCGGTAATAGTTGTAATGCATCTGTTGGAATACCGGCTTCGTGTAAAATTTCAATCGCACGTTTTGCAATTTGGATGGTTTGTCCAGCAGGTTTTGCAATAACAGTGTTACCGCATACCAAAGCTGCAGCTACTTGCCCCATAAAAATCGCGAGGGGGAAATTCCATGGGCTGATACAAACCATGGGGCCTCGACCGCGTAAATATAATTGATTGGATTCTCCGGTTGGGCCTTGGAGTGTTATTGGGTTGGCGAGATGATTGTTGGCTTGTTCTGCGTAATATCTGCAAAAATCAATGGCTTCTCTCACTTCAGATAGAGCATCAGGAATTGTTTTTTTTCCTTCATTGATGACGAGAGTCATGAGTTCTGCAAGCCGTGTTTCAAAAAGATTCGCTGTGTTGAGTAAAATCTCTGCGCGTTTGGTGACTGAAGTGGATTCCCATTTTGGGTAAGCCTTATCGACCCTTTCTAAAATTTGTTCAGGTGAATAATTTTGTAAATCAATGGGTGGGTATTTTTGTGGTTTTAATTGAGATAATAATTTTTGAACTTCAGTTGTACTGGACAGATTAATACTCACGGCATTTTTCCTTTGATGTGGATAAATATTTTCGGGTAAGGGAATATGTGGGTGTGGCTTAGATGAATAGTTTTTTAATTTTTCAACAGGATCTTCGCTCATTTCAGAGAGTGGAATATTTTCATTGATGATACGATTAACAAAAGAAGTATTTGCACCATTTTCTAATAGTCTTCTTACTAAATAGGCGAGTAAATCTTCGTGAGTACCGACAGGTGAATAGACTCGAACGGGGATTTTGATGTTTTGTGTAAATTCAGAAGAGTTAAGAATTTGATCATAAAGTGTGTATCCCATTCCATGTAAACATTGAAATTCAAAAGGATAGTTGAGTTTTTTCTCTGACATCATTTCCAATACACTTGCAAGAGAATAGGCATTATGTGTCGCAAATGCAGGATAAAAAATATCACCATATTCAATAATTTTTTTCGCACAGGCTAAAAATGACACATCGGTTGAAATTTTTCGTGTGAATACCGGATAACTTGATAAATTTTTTACTTGGGCATTTTTAATTTCAGTATCCCAATAAGCACCTTTGATCAATCGAATGCAAAGTTTTTTGCCTTTTGATATTGCTAAATTTGCTAAGTAATCAATTAAATAAAATGCTCTTTTTTGATAGGATTGAACGGCTAATCCAAAACCTTCATAATTGCTTAATGCGGGATCTAAAAATACACGGCTGATAATGTTGAGTGATATTTCTAATCGTTCAGATTCTTCCGCGTCAACGGTTAATCCAACATTGGAATTTTTTGCGCTGATAGCAAGAGAGAGTAATTTTTTTACTAAAAAATCTTCAACTTGATCGCGCTGAGAAAATTCATAGCGAGGATGAAGGGCAGATAATTTAATGGAAATACCGCCATGAGAATTATCTTTTAATGCTTCAATGGCAGATTGATAGGCTTGAAAATAGCGTTCCGCATCTTCCATGGTTTTAGCGGCTTCACCTAACATATCGTATGAAAAATGATATCCTTGTTTCTGATATTTTATTGAATTTTTTAATGCTTCCTGGATATTTCTTCCCATTACAAATTGTTTGCCTAATATCTTCATGGCATGTTGGAGTGTTTTTCGAATGACACTTGCGCTTGTTTTTGCCATAAAATGTTTCAGCGAATATTGGAGTGTGCGAGAATTTTTGGGCGATATTATTTTGCCCGTTAGCATTAATCCAAAAGTGGCTGCATTTACAAATAGCGAATGGCTTTTACCTAAGTGTTCACCCCAGTCAGCTTTTGTAAGTTTGTCTTTGATTAATTTATCGATGGTTTTTTTATCTGGAATTCTAAGCAAGGCTTCCGCTAAACACATTAACGCAATGCCTTCTTCGGTTGATAGATCATATTGAGTTAAAAACGCATCCAAACCACTTTGATTCAATCTCGTTTCGCGTACTTTTTGAACTAATATGTTGGAATTTTTTTGCGCGCGCAAAACACACTCAGGTGATAACGCGGCGTATTGTGTAAGAATATTAATTATAGTTGTTTCATCGATAAGAAAATTTTCATCTAATTCTGATAGTGTCATCTCATATTGGGGCATAATGGGATCTGGCCTTAAACGTTATTTCAATTCTTCGGTTCGTAGCACTGCCGTCTACGCTTCGGTTGCTTGCAATAGTGTATTTATCATCTTTGCCAATTCCGATTGGCGAGAGACATTCGTGTGGAACACCTTGCGTCCATAAATAGGTAATTAAACTTCTTGCTTGTTTTTCAGAAAGTTGTTGATCTTCAGGATAACTGCCCAGTGAATCTGTGTATCCTGAAACCGCCATTCTGGTGGGGGTATAACTTTTTAAGTATTTGGCAAGATCAGATAGCCCGGGTTTTGCATTGTCAAGAATGCGCGCCGATCTGACTTCAAACACGGAATCAACTGGCACAATGATGCGATGGATGTCGCGAACCTGAATGTCATGTATGCCCAACCTTCCCATGGGTGTATTGGGTAAATCATTGGGTATCATGCAAGGCAAAATAATAGGTTCAGGTTTGCATTTGTCACAATTAGCGCAGCCTGCTACGCACAATATCATGGCGAGTATGCTTAAAAACATCAATAATTTTTTGGCGACCATACCTGATTACTCCATAAAATAATAGGGACTCATTATATACCCATTACAATTACAAAGCACAAATAATGAACTTACCAGCTTACCTTTCTAATCCACATTAAGCAGCAAAATTAAATAAGTGAGGGTCAAGGAGTGTTGAATGCGGGTTCAGACGAACCCATATCCCTATGATTGTAAAATACATACTTGTATTTTACAGTCTTCACCCTGCATTCAACACTCCTCTTATTATTTGTATGTCCTGTGAAGGCGAGTCATTATTAAAGAGTAAAATCGTCAAAAATAAACAGCTAGCCAAATATAAAAATAAGTGTTAACGTGGGAGTATGCCCATGGATTCGGGCGAATTTGTAAATCTTAGGTTTTCAAAGGTTTTTTCAAGGAGGATATCTATTTATGGTTACTGTCAGTGCGTCTTCGGATAAGCGAAAAATTTATCTTATCAATCATGATCCTATCGAACATTTAAATCGCATACAAGTCGTGCATGCATTAGGGAAATTTGTTGTTGAGCAAACAATCAGAGAATTTCGTAATGGAGCATACAATGATGGTGTGTTAGGTGAACTTTACAGTATGGAAGAACAAGCGCGCCGCAGATTGTATTCAGATGAATACTATTTAGAATTATTAGTGCCTATATCTTCGGTTCTTGATGTTTTAGCAAATGATCGTGTATTAATCAAATCTGGATTTACACCGCAAATTTTGGCATTGAGAACATTACAAGATAAAAACTATGCATATGACCAAGAGAAAAAAGTTTTTCACCGTGAAAAAGAATCTCGCACTTTTTTGAGTGCAGCCACGCAAACACAGGTTAGAACGCATAAGCATTTTTCCCCTCATTTTAATACCAAACGTTCAGGGCACCATGATTCAACCATAGTGCGTTCACATAGTTGATATTTTTGCAATAACTGCGTACAATCTGGCTTTTTTCAAATCAGAACGGAGTAAGAACATGTACGCAGTGATTGAAACTGGCGGAAAACAATATCGTGTCACTGAAGGTCAGAAATTAACTATTGAAAAACTTTCTCACGCAGAAGGTGAAGATGTGGTTTTTGATAAAGTCTTGATGCTCTCTGACGACGCTGGATTAAAAATTGGCACTCCTTACCTTAAGGTTAAGGTGAGAGCAAAAGTGTTACAACAAACTCGTGGCGAAAAAGTCAGAATTATTAAACATCGAAGACGTAAGCACTACCATCGTGAAATGGGTCATCGTCAGTATGTGACTGAAGTTCAAATCGTTGATGCGGTTAATCAATAAGCAGGAATAAAAGAGGAGTATTAAGTCATGGCACATAAAAAAGCGGCGGGTAGTAGTTCTAACGGGCGCGACTCAAATCCTAAATATTTAGGCACTAAACGGTTTGGCGGTGAACGCGTGAGAGCAGGAAATATTATTGTTCGCCAAAGAGGTACTCGTTTTCATCCAGGTAAAAATGCAGGTATTGGCAGAGACCATACAATCTTTGCTTTAATCGATGGAATCGTAAAATTTTCTCAAGGTGGAGCATTGAATAAGAAATATGTTAACATTCTACCAGTAGATGCGAAATTGCAGTCTGAAGGAGAACAAGCTGCATAGCGCAAAGTAAAATTGATTTTCTTGAGCAAAAAAGGGCGCGAATGCGCCCTTTTTTATTGGAAAAGAGGTGTTAGTTTATGAAATTTGTTGATGAAGCCATTATCAGGGTAACAGGCGGAAAAGGCGGTGATGGCTGCAGCGGGTTTCGTCGTGAAAAATTTATGCCATTAGGAGGCCCTGACGGGGGTGATGGCGGCATAGGTGGTGATGTCTATCTCATTACTGATACAAATTTAAATACATTAGTTGATTTTAGATATCAAAGACAATTCGCTGCGGAATCCGGTACAAAAGGTTCAGGTAATGATCGTTATGGAAAAAAAGGCGAAGATCTTTTTATTAGAGTGCCTGTTGGCACATTGGTGTATGACAATGAAACACAAGAATTATTAGCTGATTTAAATCAATCCAATCAATCATTAATCGTTGCTAAAGGCGGTAAAAAAGGGTTAGGAAATGTACATTTCAAAAGCAGCGTCAACCGCGCACCACGCAAATTTACTAAAGGTGAGATGGGTGAAGTAAGACACTTAAGATTAGAATTAAAATTATTAGCGGATGTGGGGTTATTAGGCATGCCTAATGCAGGAAAATCCACGTTGATTCGTGCAGTATCTGCAGCACGCCCAAAAGTTGCAGATTACCCTTTCACCACGTTATATCCAAACTTAGGTGTAGTATCCGTGGGAACCTATCAAAGTTTTGTCATTGCTGATATTCCAGGATTGATAGAAGGTGCCTCTGAAGGTGCTGGATTAGGAATTCAATTTTTAAAACATTTACAAAGAACACGTCTTTTATTGCATATTATTGACATTTCACCCAATGAAGAGATTGAGGCCGCAGTTTCAGCTCAAAAAATTATTTTAGAATTAGAAAAATTCAGCCCAGAATTAGCGCAAAAACCACGTTGGATTATATTTAATAAATCTGATATTTATTCAAAAGAAGAAGCTCAAAAAGAAGCAGATAAAATTTATAAAAAAATGAAAAAATTAGTTAAAGTTAATTCAAAAACACCTGTTTATTTAATTTCTGCGATTTCGCACCTGGGGACTTCAAAATTAATGCAGGATCTAATGTCATATTTGGATAAAGATAGAGATAAAGAATAAAGCTGTAATTTTTAGCGATTTTAAGCAAAACTTAATGTTTTAGTGCTAAAATAAACAGTAACAGCCATGCATTAATGAGAGAGGTGGTTATGCTAGGACCAAATCCCAGAAAACCCAAAAAACAAAGTTCAACATCAAGATCTTACTATGATACAGGTATGTTGAGACATCATCCTATATTTAAAGAAGAGGGTGCCAAAATATTAAAATATTGCGCTAAAACTTCTGCTGTAGCAAAACTAATAGCTGGGGCAAACTATCGGCCGACCTCAAGAGATATTTTAGAGGACACCAGCGACAGTGCGCCTACTGATCCTATGTATGTTTTAAAGCAATTTGAAGATGCTTATACTGAAGCCTCTCGTGTCAGTAAAACTGTCCAAGAACAACAGGCGATTAATGATGCTATTAGTGATATACGAACAAAACTTATTGCACTTGCTGGGCTTACTGAACAGCAAAGAATAGCAGGCAGGGCGCTTTTAAGAGAGGTAGGAAGCGCAAATTATGCAGCTGCAATTCAAGCATCTGGTGATCCACTAACAGCGTTTAAACAAAAATATCCTGACGGAACGCCAATTCCTGGAAAAAAGAGTTATCAAACTTTTGAAAGATTTGGCCCAGGTTTTTGGTCTCCAGATAAGACAGATTTTATGTTTAAAACAGGAGCAAAACCTGATGAGGGAACACTGACTTTTCCGGCTAATATTGGAGATATTCCTGTCTCGTGCTACCCTGATTTTTGCCGCGATTTTGCAGGAAAATGCGTGACATATTTTGGTGAAGGCCCCATAAAACTCGATTTTTTAGCTGAAAAAGACTATAAAGAAGGAAGTGAATTATCGGGGTGGTTATCAAGAAAAATTGATCATGCTGATTATAAAAAATTTGTAGATACAATGGCTACTGCGCTTTATCAAAAAGGGGTTTCTTTAGAGCAGGGGCAATTTGATATTTTGGATGATGATGTTAAGCTCAAACTAAAAGAAATTGAAACGAATCGAAAAGCACAGATAGCTCAAGGCGTGATACATGCTGCTACTATTCCTCAGCCTCCTGGAGGAGCTCCGCAAAATCAAAATATTGCTCAACCTCTTGTGCCGTTAAATGGAGGCAATGCTCCTTTGAATAATCAAAACAACAACAACAATACTAATTCGCGTCTAGTCATTACTCCTCAAAACAATGATACTGATGATGACGATGATACTCTTAGCAATGACAGCGGCAATGATACTGATGATGACAGCAATGACAATTCTTTTAGTATGTGAAGCCGCACTCGAACCCGTTAATCCTATATAATAATGTTCATTCCAAGGCCGTTAATTAAGGGAGAAAATACTGAAGGGTTTTATTTTGCTGTTGGCTATGTTGGTATTCAGTCTGTCTGCGGGAGCTGAAACTGCTGCTGACGACAGACGTGCGTTTCTTGCTGCATTATCTGATTTACAACATGGAAAAAAAACAGAATTCAAATTAATTACTGAACATTTGCATGATTATTGCTTATATCCTTATCTGGTTTATGCAGATCTTGCGGTTAATTTATCCAGTAAAAAACCTCAAGAGCTCCAAGGGTTTTTAGATAATTACAGTGAAACACCATTAGGGGTTCATTTACTTAAATTATGGTTGTATCAATTGGCGGAAAATAAAGATTGGAAAGAATATTTAACCGTCTATCAATCTTGTAATAAATATGCCAATTTAACGTTAAGTATTAATAAAGATGTGAATCTCGTCTGTTATCAACATGAAGCACTTTGGCAGATGGGTGCACGAGCAGAAGCTATAACTGATTTGCCTGCAATATTAAGCAAAAGCAACAACATTCCAAAATCGTGTTTTAGTATATTAGGCCAAGCGTTGATGTCAGGTAACATAGCAAAACAATTACTTTGGCAAAGAATTGAATCTGCGTTTAACGATAATAATTCTGATTTGGCTGTACAATTAGCAGCATTTTTACCAGACGATCAAAAAAATATTTTCGCCCGATTTAAAGCAACGTTTCAAAATCCATTATTAATTTTAAATCCAGCATTATTTAATTTTGATAATTCAGATTCCATGAGGGAAAAAATTGTATTACTCGGCGTGAAAAAATTAGCATCAAAAGATCCAAAATTGGCTGCAAATGCATTTACAGCTATACAACAAAAAGTTAAATTTGCACCTGATACCGTTTCAAAAGTGATTGCAATAATTTCCCTTATTCTTGCTCAAAATCATGATCCCAATGCGCAAACATGGTTAATGTCTGTGCCTGATAATGAAGTTGATCAAACGTTAAGAGAATGGCGAATTAGGGTTGGATTGTGGAATCAAGATTGGAAACTTGTCTTGTCTCAAATTGGTTTATTACCCTTGCCTGATAAAAAATCCACACAATGGCGATATTGGACTGCTCGATCATTGGAAGCATTAGGTCAAAAAACACAAGCAGAAACTATTTACCGTGATCTTTCTTTACACGGAGATTACTACGGGCAACTATCCAGCATCCAGCTTCATCAAGCACCATTATCGGGATTAAAAGAAATCAAAGTGAATATGTCTCAAATTGCAGCTATTGCCAGTTTACCGGCCATACATCGTGCGCATGAATTATACGCGTTACATTGGCTTCCAGAGTCCACACAAGAATGGCAGTGGGCACTGTCACATATGCCAGAAGAAAATTATCTTGCTGCAGCTGAGCTGGCGATTCAGTGGGGGTGGTTTGAAAGAGCAATATCTACAGTAAATTTACTCAATGATGGGGGTAATATTAATCTAAAATTCCCGCTCGCCTATCATGGAGAAATTCTGACTACCTCTCAAAAAAATAGTATTAATCCTGCACTCTTATTTGCCATCATCCGACAGGAAAGTTTATTTACACCTTATGCGCATTCTCATGCGGGTGCGATTGGGCTCATGCAGCTTATGCCAGGAACAGCAAATTTTATTGCCAACCAAGTTCATTTAGGTTTTAGGTTGGAAAATTTATTGGATCCCAATATTAATCTGTATTTAGGTGGAATTTATTTTAGAAAACTTGTGGGGATGTTTAATGGGAATGAAATTTTAGCGATTGCAGCTTATAATGCAGGCCCGAATCGTGTAAAAAAATGGTTGATAGTTAAAAATATGCCAGCAGATATTTGGATTGAAAATATACCTTTTCATGAAACACGCAATTATGTGAAAAATATTTTGACTGCCTCTACATTTTACGAAAAAGAATTAGGAATAGCCTCTGGTTTGTCTCAAAGAATGAAGACCGTATGATTACATTACCTGAAATTAAACATGTCATTGCTATTGCATCTGGAAAAGGCGGTGTGGGAAAATCTACATTAGCTGTGAATCTTGCATTAGCATTGATGTTGGAAGAACAAAAAACCGGATTACTCGATGCCGATCTTTACGGGCCAAGTATTCCTCTCATGCTTGGAATATCTGAAAAACCCCCTGAATCTGAAAATCATTTATTACCTATTGAAAAATATCATCTTAAAACCATGTCAATTGGATATTTTTTATCTACCGACCAACCTGCTATTTGGCGTGGGCCAATGGTATCAAAGTATTTACAAGAACTTTGTCAATCAACACAGTGGGGGAAATTAGATTTTTTAGTGATTGATTTACCGCCTGGCACCGGTGATATTCAACTGACACTTTCCCAAAAAATTCGAACTACAGGTGCTGTTATCATTACAACCCCTCAAGATGTGGCATTATTAGATGCAAAGAAAGCTATCAAAATGTTCGAAAAAGTGAATGTGCCCGTGTTGGGTGTTGTAGAAAATATGAGTACACATATTTGTAGTCAGTGCGGCCATGAAGAGGATATATTTGGGAAAAATGGTGCAGATAAATTAATCGATGTTTTTCACACGGAAATATTGGGTAAATTGCCATTAGATAAATCTATTCGAGAAAATACAGATAATGGCGTCCCAAGTGTTATAAGTGATCCAGTAAGTAAAATCAGTTTACTTTATCGTGAGATTGCTAAAAAAATTATACGCAAACTTGAGGTTCGTGAGAAAATACAAACAAAAATACCGGGCGTGCAGAAGATTTAAATTATTTATTCATTTTACGCGCTATCATTGGAACTGAATACAGTTAAACGCGAATAAGATGATTTATTTATATTTTATAGGAACACAGTTTATGTCGATTAAATCAGATCGTTGGATTCGTAAAATGGCAAGTGAGCAACAAATGATTGAGCCATTTGAGTCTTCACAAATTAAAGTCTTCAATCATCAAAAAATTATTTCATATGGAACATCGAGTTATGGATATGATGTAAGGTGTGCAAGAGAATTTAAAATATTTACCAATATTCATTCGGCGATTGTTGATCCTAAAAATTTTGATGAAAAAAGTTTTGTGGATATTGAATCTGATGTCTGTATTATTCCTCCCAATTCATTTGCATTGGCAAGAACAGTAGAATATTTTCGTATTCCAAGAAACGTACTGACGATTTGTTTAGGTAAATCCACTTATGCACGTTGTGGTTTGATAGTTAACGTTACGCCGCTTGAGCCAGAGTGGGAAGGGCATGTCACCTTAGAGTTTTCAAATACCACTAATTTACCGGCAAAAATTTATGCAAACGAAGGCATTGCTCAGATGATTTTTTTAGAATCGGATGAGGTTTGTGAAACTTCCTATAAAGATAAGGCAGGAAAATATCAAGGTCAACAAGGTGTCACGTTACCAAAAACATAGAGAAAAAAGATGAAAAATGTGGTCTTCGGATATCGAATTATTTCAAGCTTATGGTTGGGCGCATTATTTTTTTTATTTATGATGCCCCAGACAACATTTTATCCGCATATCAATACTACCTATTTTAAATTCTTGTTTATTATCGCCCCTATTGTTGGAATGATGGTAGGATACTTTTGGGGCTTTAAATTGTTTTTTCTTCCAGCCGGTAAACTTTATCATTTTCCGTTACGCTGTGTGGCGGGTGTTTGGGCTGGTGCTGGTGTTTGCTTGCTTGCAGTTGGAATAAAGCTTAATTCTTTAACTGAGTATATTTTGATTGGAATCCCTGGATTTATATTGGGTTTTTTTATCATTTACAAGATTTTACGCTGGCCTGAAATAAACTATATAAAGGATTTTCCAAGTGTGGGTGAAAGAATAAGTTCCACACTTTATTTCGGATTCTTTGGCTATTTAGTTTCTTGGCCTTTTTTATTGCATCAAGATGCAAACGTTAACCTTTTTTTTGGTTTTATTTCACTGTTATCTGCCTATATTGGTTTTTATCATGGTTATAGAATTTTGCTGCTACCCAATTCATTTAAAGCTTTTAACAAAGCATTTATGCTGGGGTTTATCGGCGCCTCTTATATTTTAATGATTTTTCTCCTTGAGTTTTCACTGGGATTTGGTATCGGTCATATTTTTGCTCCACAAGATGTTCGTGTTGTTGATTTATTCACTGTTAATTTTGTGCTCATGTTTGCTATATTTCCTGGCATTGGAATATTTATTAGCATGATTGGGGGGGTGATTAGCGCCGTATTTTATTTATTGTCGCGATTTTGGGTGGATGTAAGGCCGATTGGCCAAAGTGGGTGATTTTTGTTAAAATCCGCGAATTTTATGATAACACAAGAGGATGATGAGTATGCCATTACAAAGAACACTTTCTATTATTAAACCCGACGCCGTTCGAAAAAATATCATTGGTCAGATATACAGCTGCTTTGAACATGCAGGATTAAAAATAATCGCTGCTAAAATGGTTCAACTGACTCAAACTCAAGCTGAACAATTTTATGAGATTCATCGTGCAAGACCATTTTTTAATGATTTAGTAAAATTTATGATTTCAGGCCCTGTGATGGTGCAAGTGCTTGAAGGTGATAATGCCGTGCTCAGTCATCGTGATATCATGGGTGCAACTAATCCAAAAGATGCATTACCTGGCACCATTCGTGCACAATATGCAGATAGTATTGATGAAAATGCAGTACATGGTTCTGATTCCCTTGAAACTGCACAAATAGAAATACCCTTTTTCTTTACAGAAAAAGAACTTTTGAGTCGTTAATCTGTTAATGAGTATGTGGTGAATATTTCAGATAAAGTAAATTTAATGGATTTCAACAAGAAATCCATGTCAAATTTTTTTGTGTCCATTGATGAGAAACCTTATCGTGCAGCTCAAGTATTACAATGGATTCATCATTTTGGCGTTACAGATTTTTCTGAAATGTCCAATCTTTCAAAATCGTTACGCGCAAAATTATCTGAAAAAGCCACTATTTCGCTTCCTGAAATTGCAACAGCGCAAAAGTCACTCGATGGAACACGAAAATGGTTATTAAGGTTGGCGGATAATAATTGTATTGAAACTGTTTTTATTCCTGAAGATACAAGAGGCACGTTGTGTATTTCTTCACAAGTGGGATGTGCGCTCAATTGTAGTTTTTGTTCAACAGGCAAACAAGGGTTTAGCCGCAATCTCACTACAGCAGAAATTATCGGTCAAATATTTATCGCTGTAAGACAATTATCCTCTGATCAAAAACTTAATGAACATCAAGTGACTAATGTTGTCATGATGGGTATGGGTGAGCCTCTTTTAAATTTTGATAATGTAATCTCTGCCATGGAAATAATGATGGATGATCATGGTTATGGTTTATCTAAACGAAGGGTAACATTAAGTACATCAGGTATTGTTCCACAAATGGAAAAATTATCAGCATTAAGTGATGTTTCACTTGCCGTTTCTCTTCATGCACCCAATAATGCTTTAAGAAATATTTTAGTACCTGTTAATAAAAAATATCCTTTGGAAAAGTTAATGCCTGTTTGTCAAAATTATTTTAAAAATGAACCTCGGCGAAAAATTACATTTGAATATGTCATGCTTTCTGGTGTAAATGATCAAGAAAAACATGCTTATGAATTAATTGATTTGTTAAAAAATATACCTGCGAAAATAAATTTAATTCCATTTAACTCCATTCCCAATTCAGACTATATCTGCTCTTCAAAAGAAACGATTAATCGTTTCCGAGATATTTTAATTCGTGAAGGTGGTATGATGACGGTCACCAGAAAAACGAGAGGCGATGATATTGACGCTGCATGCGGGCAACTAGCTGGAAAAGTGTTTGACAGAACCCGTAGGCAAAAGCAATATCGTACTGGGGTGAGTGAAATTTTAATAAATCAAATTGGAGTGAAGCATGATAATAAAGAAAGTGTTGTACCTATGGATTCTGATAATCTTGGCGAGTAGCCTAATGGCATGTGCTTTTTCTGAGGTGAATCAAGAAAGTTCAATATCCGTTGATACAGCTGCAAAAGATAATATGCAATTAGGATTGGCCTATCTTGAACAAAAGGATACGATTCATGCAAAAGAGAAAATATTAATGGCATTACATCAAGCGCCAGATGACAGTGAAATTCAAGATACAATGGGGTATTTTTCTGATTTAACAGGAGATGAAATTAAAGCAGAAAAATATTATCAAGCAGCGATTAAAAAGGGCATTGAACATAATGGCGCCGCATATAATAATTATGGTGTCTTTTTATGTAAACATAAAAACCCAAAGGATGCTGAAAAAATGTTTTTAATGGCAGTGAACGATCCTTATTATGTACATATTACAACTGCTTATGAGAATGCAGGTTTGTGTGCGATAGCAAATCATGATACTCAAAAAGCACATGATTATTTTGAAAAAGCAAAGCGATATAGCCTGTATGGATAGTCAAAACTATGAATTAAATTTTCAAAGTGCGATTGGACAAAAACTTAAAAATGCCCGAGAGAAAAAAAATCTTTCTCAACGAGAAGTTGCAAGAGCCTTAAATTTAACATCTAAAGTGATAGACGCGCTCGAGCGAGAAGATTATTTATCTCTGCCGGGGCCTGTATTTGTAAAAGGATATATTCGAAGTTATGCTGAATTTGTAAATTTAGCTGAATCATCCATAACATTACACGTAAATGTCATTAAAGCACATTCTGAAATAAAACCTGAGCAACAGCTATCTCAAATAAAATTATGGTTAATCTATTTGGTAAAATTAATCCAACAATCATTTAATTATATTGCGCTCATTCTTTTTGGGGTAATTATTTTTATCGCATGGCATGAGCGTCATCATGACATTCAAAAAAACCAGTCTGATTTATTATTTAAAAATCTTGCTGCTCAAACGATTCCATTTCAAAAAAAGAGTGAACAAATTGTTCCTGATGTGAAAAACTCAGAGCTTCTTAAACAAATTCAACCTTGGAAAAGCCCATGAAAAAAGCACGATTTTCACAAGTTAATGCAGTCCGGGGGATGAATGACATATTACCATCTCACACAGCTCTTTGGCGAAAAATTGAAAAAACGCTTACCCAGATTTTTCAGCAATACGCGTATCATGAAATTCGTTTACCTATCGTGGAAAAAACCGAACTCTTTCAGCGGGGTATTGGAGAGGTGACGGATATTGTTGAAAAAGAAATGTATACATTCCAAGATAGAAATCATGACAGTTTAACGTTGCGTCCTGAAGGAACAGCAAGTTGTGTAAGAGCCGCTATTGAACATGGAATGTTATATCATCAAACACAAAAATTGTGGTATATGGGGCCGATGTTTCGACATGAAAGACCACAAAAAGGACGCTACAGGCAGTTTTACCATATTGGAGCAGAAGCATTTGGTTTTTCTCGTTATCATATTGAAGCAGAGTTAATTTTAATGGTCACGCGTTGTCTTGATTCGTTAAATTTATCTGAAAAAATTACATTACAATTAAATTCATTGGGTACTGTGGCGTCTCGATGTCAATTTCGAGAAAAGTTTGTTTCTTTTTGTGAAAAAAATCTCGACAAATTAGATGAAGATTCGCAGAAAAGATTAAAAACAAATCCATTGCGGATATTAGATAGTAAAAATCCCGACGTAAAAATGTTATTACAAGAAGCACCTAAGCTGAATGATTATTTAGATCTTGCTTCTCAAAAAGAATTAGAACAACTTTGTCAAATTCTTTCAGATTTAAACATCAAATATGACATTAATCCACATTTGGTTAGAGGATTGGATTATTACACGGGTATTGTTTTTGAATGGATAACACCTTATTTAGGTGCACAAAGCACAGTTTGTGCGGGCGGCAGATATGACAATTTAGTAGAAGAACTTGGTGGATCTCCAACGCCAGCGTGTGGTTTTGCTATAGGGATGGAAAGATTGGTAGAGCTTTATTGCGAATCTCAGGGCATCACAACTTTCAATGAACCTGTAGATGCCTACTTCATCACTGATGAAAATGGCATTGATATGGCCATTAAGGCAGCAGAAAAAATTAAGCATCAAATTCCAGGGATAAAGCTTGAGCTTAATTTTTTGGGAGGAAGTTTTAAATCACAATTCAAAAGGGCGGATAAAAGTCAGGCGCATTTTGCCTTGATTGTAGGTGAAGACGAACTTGCTCAAAATATGGTAACCTTAAAGGATTTGCGGCAGGGCAATCCTCAAATCACCTTGTCATTGCCGAAATTAATCGAACAACTTACACATTTTTTTAGGAGTCTCCCGTGACGGGATATTTAACAGAACAGCAACAAATAGAACAGTTCAAAGAATGGTGGAAAAAACATGGTCTTAGTATAGTGTTATTTTTCCTGGTTGCATTTTTATCGGGTGTGCTGTGGCACTATTGGTTGAAGCATCGTGAAGCAAAACTGGAACGAGGTTCAACACATTACGAAGAATTATTAAGTGCCGTCATTAATAATGATAACGACGTTGCCATGCGAGAAGCAAATCTGCTCAAAGATAATTATGCTTATACGCCTTATGCTGCACTTGCAACACTGATGATTGCGCGAAACGAAATTTATCAAAATAACTATTCAGATGCAGAAAAACAATTAGACTGGGTGATGAAAAAAGCCAGCAGTACTTCATTGCGTCAAGTTGCAAGATTGAGATTAGCAAGGTTATATATCCAAGAAAAAAAACCTGCCATTGCATTAGCAACGGTTAAAAAAGTGGATAACGATGCATATATGCCGCTTATCGATGAAACTAAAGGGGATGCTTACGTTTCATTAGGTAAGACAGATGAAGCTCGCTTTGCTTATCAACAAGCATTGCAAGTTGTAAGAGGATACGCTGTCATGAGGCCTCTTTTGGTCATGAAATTAGATAACCTTGCAAAAAATTCGGGAGAATAGCGAGATGAGAAAGATTTATACCCTTTGTTTTTTATCCGGGATATTTTTTTTGATGAATGGGTGTGCGAGCATTACAGGTGTTGGAACAGATAATTCACCTGCCCCTAACGCATTAACTCAATTTAATCCTCAGGTTAAACCCGTTAAAATTTGGTCAGTCAATACTTCGCAGAAAATCAACTCAAACAATAGTAATTATGCGCCAAGTGTGACAAATGATGCTATATATACTGCTGGAAATAAAGGCGTAGTTTGCAGCATTAATCGTCAAACAGGCAAGATCAATTGGCGGGTTAATTTAAATCAACCTTTAATTTCAGCGGTTGGAGCTGGAAATGGTTTGGTCATTGTGGGCAGTGAAAAATCAGATTTAGTTGCATTGAACCAATTAAATGGAAAAACAATTTGGCATATTAAGTTAGATAGTCAATTAACGTCGGCTCCAGTGCTGGCAAATAATGTCATTATTGCCAAATTATTGGGTGGAACTTTAATCGCATTAAAGCAGTCTACAGGTACTCCAATGTGGACGGTTAATCACGGCGGCCCATTGATGGTGTTGTCTGGCGGCAGCACTCCAATAGTGTCGGGTAATAAGATCATTATAGGTTTTGCAGATGGAACGATGGCGGCTTATTCTTTTAGTCAAGGTAAGCTTCTTTGGGAAAATCAACTTTCTCAACCTATGGGCGCAACTGATGTAGAACAAATGATTGATATTACAGCAACACCAACAATATCAGGAAACCGTGTGTATAGTGTGAATTTTCAAGGAAATATTTCAGCGCAAGACATCAATACAGGACAAATAATCTGGCAACAGCCACTTTCGTCTACAAAAGAATTAGCTGTTTCTGACACCATGGTTTATGCTGTTGATTCACAAGGCATAGTTTGCGGGTTGAATAAACAAAATGGCCAAGTGATTTTTAAGCAGAACATTTTAAAATTTAGAGACCTAACTTCACCTGTGATAATTAATCATTGGGTAGTGGTAGGGGATAAAGAGGGATATTTACATTGGTTAGATCCAATGAACGGAAAAATAGTTGGGCGAATTAAAACGGACAACTATCCAATAGTAGCAAATTATGCAGATAAGTTGTCTGATCAAATATTAGTATTTAATAACCATAGTGATATATATAGTTACAAGTGATTTGGATTAGCCTTGTTGATTGTGTAGTCACTTTTAAATAATGAGGTGTAATTATGGATCGTGATGACAGTATTATTCCCCAAGAAAATCCAGCTTCAACTGTAGGCCAATTCCTTCCTTTTCGATTAGATTTCAGAAAGGTTGTTTATTTATTCAAAAAGAAGAATAGTGACGATGTACCTGTAGTGTTTCCTGTGTGTGTTGAAGATAATGGAAGATATTATTTTTTGTATCAACATAATGCCGAAGAGTGTCGTTTTGATTTAGAGAATTCAGATTTTTTCGTATCAAGATGGAAAAGTGATGATTCTAGAGACTATCCAAATGCAAATGGTTACAAATTCTTTTATGTTTCCCCTCGCGATGCTTTATACGCAAATATAAAATCAAATGAAAAACTTAAAAACCTTATTCCGGATGACTTAACTCCCATAGGACAAGCGAGAAAATTATTAGAGGAAATTAGAAAATTAAAAAAAACTCATCGGAATGATAAATTAAAAGTTGGTTTAACCTATTCTTCTAATTTTGATCAAACCATGGGAATTAGAAGACGGGGTTCTTTATACCCGGTGAGTGGAGGCGGCCAAGCAACTGTTATTAGTATTATTCAAGAGTTGATAACCTCCGAATATTCAGATTGTAAAAACAATTTTGATATTTTACCCATCACAACTTCCTTGCATGCAGGTGGAATCGGAAAAACTTCTTTTGAAATATTAGAAGATGATTTACAACATATTTCGCGGTTTGTGAAAGAAGGCGGTATTGCGCTCGGTTGGCAATCTGAGCCATTATCCGATGATTTTGCAATTGGCGGCGGGTATTCTGGAGAAGATGTTTATACCCCTGCGCAAAGCACTTTTGTTCAAACTAATCTACAAAACTTTCAAAAAGGTCAATTTGACATTGAAAAAACACGCGGTTGTAGGCCTGAAGCTACCAATCGAGTGGCGATTGATTTGCGAACATCTTTTACCACTGCAGTTCAAACAGGCAATTTTGCTGCCGCATTAGATATCTATGAAACAGGAAAAAAAGTTGAACAATTAGATAAGGTTGTTAAAACTGTTGTTAAAAAAGAAGGCTCAATAAAGCAAGCTACTGATAATAATGGTGTTTCGTTTTTTTTAGATGGATTAAGACAATATCAGCTTAAAATTATCAGATTAATAAAAAATGTAGCGGATATTGATCTTACAAATGATAAAAAGGTTAATGAGTTTTTTATTATTAGAAATCAAATTCTACAGGATGTCGTTGCTGCAAAAACATTAATAAATCTAATGATAAATGTTGATAAAAAAATTAAATATCCAGCTGGTCAAGGTAAGATTTTAAGTCAATATATTAATGCCCGTCTGTACGAGGTCACAAGTAATACTGAATTAAGTATGATTTTTATTTGTGATTTATGTAATAGATTGCTGGCGAATCAGATGTTAGCGGAAAATGAACGTCAGATTATTCAAGGCTTAAAAACGCAACTTATATCTTTACATAGAAAACAAACAACCCTTGAATGTTATAAGAATTTTTTATATACCGCCTTCGAGGAAAATAAAGAAATATTTGGTAAAGAGGGTGGAGAACTGACTTCCATACAAGAACTCTTCAAAGAGTCTGTGCAACTTTGTTACCGAATTAGGATTTATGAAAGTGTTGAACCGATTTTAGACGATGAAAAGAGTGAACTGACAAATTTACCTGAATATATAAGAGGTGAAATTTCAGAAGAATTTAAGAAAATAGAAAAATTTAGCCATCCAAAAAATTCCGAAGGGCATACTGGTAACGATGATACCACCAATAAGCATACGGCTGCCTCGCCAATGGCTGTTACACATACTGCTTCGGGCTTCTCAGACCTTCCTAAGCGAAATTCAGATCTTTCTCAAGTAACTGCGTCTACACCATCACCATCAACACCTGTTATTCAAAAACGACAGGAATTTACTGAGCCTGAAAATGATACAGATGAACCAGAAATTATAGTGGTATCAGAACAAGTTTCTCCAGAAGATAATACTCAGCTCACCAATAACTTTAAACAATTGTTGGAGTTATCAAGTTTTTATAGTGTGCTACAAAAACATGAAGGATTGAGAGAATTAAGCTCAGAAAATCCTGCATTGTTGGAAAGTTTTTTAAGTACATGTGATGCAAAAAAAACATTAGGGCAGGGATGGGCAGCATTTTATAAGTATGTTAAAAGAGATTCAGAGATACAGGAGTTATATGTATTAGGTAGAAAATACAAAGCATCGAGATCAATTGTAGATTTTAATAACATTAATAATTTTATTGCAGAGAAAATATTAAAATATCAAACTCAAGAACAAACAACTATAATTCAAAATAGTTATCCAGATATTCCTGAAAATATGACACGATCTGAATTGCTGGCGAGATATAAAACGTTAAGATAATCCGATGGGATTAATTCATTGAAATTTTTAAGTAACAACTCAGGTTTTAATTAATTGTACTGTACTATTAAATGGTACAACATAATTTTGCTTTCCGTGTCCGATTTTATCTGTTTTAAACACAGGAAACGATTGAGATTCTGAAAATTCGAATAATTCTTTTTCAGTGTCATAATTTTTCATGGGTTCTGATCGGTTATATTCTATAAAATTACCCAGAATAACCGCTTTTACCTTACTGAAAATTCCAGCCTGTGAGAGATGAGTTAACATGCGTCTGATTTTATAAGCAGGTTCGTTAACATCTTCTAATAATAATATTTTATGATCAGAAATTATTTGATTCGAAGTTCCCAGAGTATGACAAATTACCGTAAGATTGCCGCCTGTCATTGGCGCTTGTATGTTAAAGTGATTGTTTTTTGCTGCAGAATTATAATCATTAAGTTGTAACTCATGGTAAACATTGTAATTTTTTAAATCAAATCCATGTTGTAGAAAATGTTTAAGAAGGATTAGTGAATGAACATCAAGGCTTTCATTTAAGAGTTGTTTTACTACGGGGCCGTGAAAAGTTATCCAATTCCATTGTTGATTGAAAAAAAGATGAAGCGATGTTAAATCGCTAAACCCTAAAAATATTTTTTGTGTTTTTGGCGCAGGCAAAGTAGATAATAATGGAAGCAATTCTGCGCTGCCGCTTCCACCACGATAAGGCCAAATCATTTTACTTGGAGAATATAATGCTTTTTTTAAGTCTTCAAATCGATTTGTAATTGTATTCGAAAGAAAAGCGTGATTTCCAATGATGTTCTTACTCCAAGAAACCTGATAACCCCACTCATTGATAATCATCTCACAGTGTTGGAAAGTGGTTGGATCAACCACTTTACCTGAAGGTGCTAAAACATCAATTACGGATCCTGGTTCACCAAAATCAAGGGTTTTCATTCGTCATTTTGGTCAGTAGGGGGTTTATTGTTATGTCGAAATGTTCCTCCGCCTCTGCGTAAGTGTCTTCCGCGTCGTTTATAAGGGGAGCGAGAAGAAAAGTCACCTGTATTTTCCTGTGTAGTAGCTTCTAATGCGGATTCGGTAGGTGTGTGAGTGGCAGGATTTTCTGATGTGTCAGATTTCCTTTCAAGGGGTGGTTGTACTAAATCCACATGAGGCTCTATGGTTTTGGTGTTTATCACAGGCTCATGAGAATCTATAAGTTTAGGTGCCACAGGCGGCTGATTTTGTGCAATCAATTCATTGTAGTAAGGTGCTTTTTCATCCAATACCGCTTGCTGAGTTTTATTAGGTTGAGTAGATGCGGAAGGTTTATCTTTTTTCTGATGGTGGTGTTGTGATTTAGAACGTGTGTCTCTGCTTTCTCTATATGCAGTACTTCGATTATCTCTATGTTTTTGATGTTTATGGCCTTTAAATTGAGATTTAGTTCCGTGTTTGCTGCTGGATGAGAATTTCTTCATTTGAGTTTTGGTCTCTGATGGTTCTTTAGGTGCATCAACAGCTTCAACTCTTTCTTGTTTTTCTCCAAAAAGACTACCGATCAATCGTGTAAATAAACCTTTTTTGGATGCACCCTCACCAATATTAGCGTTTGTTGGATGAGGTTGAGAAATGGAAATTGATTTCACCACAGGTTCTTCTAGGTGCCGCTTTTCTTTTTTATCCTGCGTGTAAATATGTTCAGATGGCCGGGTTGTTTCAGAAATCTCATAACTTTTTGCAGGACCTTTTTGTTGATCTGTTTCTCTTACGCGCGTAATTTTATAATGTGGTGATGTCAGTTGTGGGTTTGGAATCACCCAAATTCGTGCGCCATGACGCTTTTCAACACTTAATAGAGAATCCCGTTTTTCATTTAATAAATAGGTGGAAATATCCACTGGTAGTTGAACATTCACCGCTCGAGTATTTTCTTTTAAGGCTTCTTCTTCGATGAGTCTAAGAATAGCAGCTGTTAATGATTGTACAGTTCTAACAGTACCATAGCCGGAGCAACGTGGACAGGTGATTTCGGTTGCTTCTTCAAGTGAGCTTCTTAATCGTTGGCGTGACATTTCCAACAATCCGAATCGAGAAATGCGGCCAATTTGAACGCGTGCACGATCAACTTCAAGTGCTGTTCGTAATCGTTCTTCGACTTCTCTTTGATGTCTGTTGGAATGCATATCGATAAAGTCGATAACAATCAAGCCGCCTGTATCACGCAACCTAAGCTGCCTTGCGATTTCATCGGCTGCTTCTAAGTTAGTGTTTAATGCCGTTTCTTCAATGTCGCCGCCGCGTGTAGAACGACTAGAGTTAACATCAATGGATACCAAAGCTTCTGTAGGATCAATGACGATAACACCACCCGAAGGTAATCTTACTTCATGTTGAAATGCAGCTTCAATTTGACTTTCGATTTGATAGCGTGAAAAAAGAGGAACATGACTTTGATAAAGTTTTACGCGTGATAAAAAATCAGGACGTACTTGTTGAACATAAGTTTGAACTTTTGAAAACACATCGATATTATCGACAAGAATTTCATCAATGTCTTCACGCATATAATCTCGTATCGCACGAACTATAATATTGCTTTCTTGGTGAATCAAGAATGAGCCTGTTTTTGTCTGATAAGCTTCTTGCACCACTTCCCAATGTTTTAGCAAAATGCTTAAGTCCCATTTTAATTCTTCTAAGTTTTTCCCGACACCTGCAGTTCGAATGATGAGTCCCATGTGTTCTGGAACTTCGAGTGCATGCAAGCTTTCTTTTAGATTTTCTCGGCTTTCACCTTCTACACGACGAGAAATGCCGCCTGCTTGAGGGTTGTTTGGCATTAAGACAAGATAACATCCTGCAAGGCTAATAAATGTTGTCAGCGCGGCGCCTTTTGATCCCCGTTCATCTTTATCGATTTGAATCATCATTTCTGTACCAACGACGAGACGATCTTTAAAAGATAAATTTCCTTCGTCGGGTTTAAGATAATTTTCGGCGATTTCTTTAAAAGGTAAGAATCCATGTTTGTCTGCTCCATAATCAACAAACACAGCTTCAAGACTGGGTTCAACCCGAGTTAGTATCCCTTTGTATATATTAGATTTTTTTTGCTCTTGTCCTAATACATCAACAAAAAAATTGTATAGTTTACCTTTTGTACCTTTAATAATGGCAACGCGAAACTCCTCGTGATCTGCACCCGGAGTAATCGCACCATTCATTAACATAATATTTGTCATGGCGAATACCTTTCTTTATAGTCACTTTCATATAATCATCGTTCTTTTCTTATTCTTAAATAAAAAATGCCATTCGAGATAAAACAACTGTGTTCTTCGTTATAATTTTTCGATAACGATTTAGAATGTCTAAATCACAAATTCTTCGCAGGGTTCAAGCTTTAATCATTGACCTTATTGCCTCAAATGGCTACATTGCTAATCTCGCTGATTCTAACAGTATTTTACAGTTTGGCAAACAGAGGTAATATCTTTGCAAAGTACGCTCAAAGTCCACTATTTAGTCGTTGATCCTGACTATGCTGGTCAAAGATTGGACAACTATTTACATTCTCGATACAAATCATTGCCAAAGAGCAGGCTTTATCGAATTATCCGAAAAGGGGAAGTAAGGGTTAATAAGAAAAGAGTTGATCCTGATTACCGTCTTTGTGGTAAAGATGAAATTCGCATGCCGCCGCTCAAAGAAGAGAAAAAAATCGAAAAACCGACAAAAATAAATCTCGATTTGTCAAAAATACTGAATGATGCTGTTTTGTATGACAGCAAGACGTTGATGGTCATGAATAAACCTTCAGGATTGGCTGTGCATGGAGGTAGCGGCATTAAAATCGGGATAATTGAAGCTTTAAGAATAATGCATCCCCAGCAAAAATTTATCGAGCTTGCTCACCGTTTGGATCGAGAAACTTCAGGGTGCCTTTTAATTGTCAAAAAGCCAAGTATCTTAAAAGAGGTTCACCGATTATTAAGAGAATCAGGAGATATCAATAAATATTATCTTTGCCTGGTGAAAGGTAGGTGGCCCAAAAATTTGATCAAGATAGATAAACCCATTGAAGAAAAATCTTCAATGACTTTATTTAAAATCATTAAAACGTTTAAAAATACAACACTATTAGAAGCAAAATTAGAAACAGGAAGAAACCATCAAATAAGAATTCATGCAAAGTCTGCAGGGTTTCCAATAGTGGGGGATGATAAATATGGTGACAAAGATTTTAATAAATTCATGAAAGCCTATGGATGCGATAGATTATTTTTGCATGCAGAAAAATTGTCATTTAACCTGTTGGGTGAAAAAATTTCAGTGAATGCGCCTTTAGACGATGCTTTGAAAAAATGTTTGGAGAGATTGGGAAAATAAAATATTAAGCCTGCAAAGTCCTTCCAATAATTTGCACAAGATCGATAGAAATCGGAGGGTCGTCAGAAACACAGTATTTTTGAGTGATTGAATTTGGAACAGAATTAACTAAATATAAGTTAAAGTTTGAATGATTTTCATTTAACGAATTATTGGTTGTATCATTATCAATGGGTGCTTCAATGGTTTTGTTATTATCAAACACATTGGGTTGTCTCGCTTGCGGGGTTGCCAGTTTAGTTTGAATAGTAGTTGAAGAATTTTCTATTTTGCTGAATTTAAATCCTACAGTTTCAATGAGCTCATCAAAATAAGTGTCAGTAAAATAGTCTTTGTTACCCAATTTCCTGAATCGCTCAGGAAATATTTTATTTAAAGAATCGCTTCGAAGAAATACTGAGGCGATTAATTGTTCAACTATGCCTAATTTATATAATCTAGGATCATTTATTTTAAACGCATTTTTCATTCGATTAAAACAAATCTTTGCTAAACGATGAGCGTGTTTTTTATCTGACATTTTATTAATTTCATTTTCAAAAATTTTGCCAAGTTTATCTATAGCTTCATTAACAAATATTTTATAGCAGCGATCCCCGCCATAACTATTCATGATGTCTACCATGTTTTTTGAATTATTTTCCTGTAAAGTCGCGTCAAGAAATTTACCCGCGGGTGCTATGCCCGGACTTATCGTAGAAACTAATGGAACATGTTCGGCAAGTAGTGAAACGACTTGAAAAATATACCCTAGTTCAGTGGGGTTTAAGGTAAAATACCCCATCATTTTCATGCCATCTGCGTTTCTTTCATATTTCATCAAAGTTTTTAGAGTGGTTTTAAATTCATCTACCATGTTTGATGAGTCATCCTGGTTGTTAGAAGAAGACTCTGGAAACACAAAAGAGTTTTGTACATCGGGGTCATTGCTTAGTAGTTGCTGGTTTTTTTTTTCTTGTACTAATGTATCTAATGTATCAAATACTTTGAACGTATCTAATTCAGCGCTTTTTTCTTTTGCAGCAAGACCCAGTAAATATTGCACGGTCTCTAATTCTGCTAAATTAAAATCAAGTTGGAATTCATTTTTTTTAATGGGATTTAAAATATGGCAAAAAATGATTTCATTCATCATCGATTGCAAGGCATCCATTAACACATCATCATGATAATGTGAAAGAATATTAGCACTGGATAGTTTTTGAATATTTTCTGCAATTTGGTATAGTAAATTTAAATAGTCTTTTTTGGATCTGCATGTTATCAGGTTATTTAATAATTTTTTTACGATGCGTTCTCTTTCCGTTCTTCCTTTTGATTGAAATCTCACTGCTGCTGAAATTCTTCCAAAAACTCCATTCAGTTTATCGCAATATTTACGCTTAAATGTTTCAGCAATATCTTGATTGAGAAAGTGATTCATTTCAAAATAAAGATTTTTTTTTTGAGTTGAATTTGAACATAAGCAATTTAATAGATGAGAGTTATTGTCCAGGGTGTGGGTGATTATTCTGAGATTTCTCAAGACCTTTTTTTTATATTTAGAATGATTGAGAACATTTTTTCTCGCAGTGATGTGCTGGCTGATTAAATGTTGATTATTGATTCGAGCAGAAGAGTCATCATAAATGGCTCGATTTAAATTGATTAAAATGAATAATATATCATTTATTGTAGATGTTTCGTTTAATTGCAGCATTTTTGGCAAAATATGTGTTATCAAGTTATCGGTGTCATTTATCCTTGAGCGTTGAGAGTCTTGCTCATTTTTTGTTCTGCGTTTAAATGATTTCTTAAAAAACTCCAAAAAAGTCTTAAAGGTTGAATCTTTTGATTCTTTGTAATTCGATAAATAACCCAGAAGGGTTGGCTGTTTGTTTTTTAAATCAGTGGAGATTTTATGTTGATAAGTAGTTTGTAATGCTGTTTGGAGTTCAGTATATTCATGAAGTAATTCGTCTGTAGAGTGTTGTAGATTTGATTCCAAAAAATAATAAGGGTTATATAACCCCATCGTGGGATGGCATTTTTCCGGTGTAAAAAAATCAATGATGTCTTGTTCAATTTCCTTATATCTAAGATCATTTTGTTTTTGTTGGCATACCTTAAGTATTTCGTGAATGCTCGCTGGATTTGTATTCTCTAAATTCGCAAATTTTGAAAAAATATAGTGTCTGAAATAAGAAAACACTGAACGAATGACCGCATAATTATTTTTGTGTTTTTTGTTTTTCTTTTTGAGTAATAATATCGCTTTATTAATGGCAGATTTATGCATATCGATGTCATGAGATATGGATTCTTGAAGGGTAACTTTAGAAGTCAATATTTTTTTTTCAAACGCTATGATGTGCTCAATAGATTGAACGATGAGCTCATGGAAATCATGCTGCTTTGCAGCTTCTTTAATTTTTTTTTGCCGAACTTGTGTGTTTGGCGGATTATTTTCTTTTTGACAAGTGGAGTGTTTGTTTTTTATCGGAGTATTTGTATCAATTTCTTCTAATATATCTAAAAAACTATCATTTTTAAGAGGGAGTTCTTCCTTTTTATTTTTTTCATGAGATGTGTTAAGGCTTTCAAATATTCCATTGGCGAAAATTTCAGATAATTCAATCGAAATGGTTTTAAAGTTTAAGTGTTCAGGATTTTTTTCTTTTTCAAATAAAATCTGGTAAGGGCGTTGAGTTAATTTGTTTAAATTTATTTCTATACTATTTTCTAATTTAAGCAGATCATCGGGGATATTTTTTATTGAGTGATGAATATTGGTAAGAGTGTTTAATTTTTTTTGTAAAATATTATATTTGTTTTGAGTTTTTTTGGGTGTTTTTTGGGGTGAATTAAAACTCATATGGCCATAATAATAAATAATAATATTATCAAAAAATTGAATTAAAAAGTCATATGCCTCATCGTAAGGATTTTTTTGGTCATTATTTTTAGTGAGAAGCTTGCGAATATGCATTTTAATGGCTTCAAATTTTTTTCTGGTGAATAACGACATTATCATTTCCTCATTGTGATTGGATTTTTCAATTCGCATCCAAATTGGTACAATATTATAAAATGCGTTAAACTAGTCGTCCTTAAAATTGACTTAAACTCATTGTACATCAGTTGCAAAAAGTTAAGATAATATTTTCTTTTCTTTTTGATGTATCCATGGGGTGTGATATTGTAACTTGAAATTCCATAACTGTAACTTCTATGACATTTAAACACGATATTCAAAAACGAAAAACGTTTGCCATTATTTCGCATCCTGATGCGGGCAAAACGACGTTAACTGAAAAATTATTATTATTTGGCGGTGCAATTACAATGGCGGGTACGGTCAAAGGGCGTAAAGCATCCAAACATGCAACCTCTGACTGGATGGAGTTGGAAAAGCAAAGAGGAATTTCGGTTACAACATCTGTTATGCAATTTATTTATCAAGATAAGGTGATAAATTTGTTGGATACCCCAGGTCATGAAGATTTTTCTGAGGATACCTATCGTACATTAACGGCTGTCGATTCTGCGCTTATGGTGATTGATGCTGTTAAAGGGGTTGAAGAAAGAACGATAAAATTATTAGAAATTTGCCGCATGCGCAACATGCCAGTGATGACATTTATCAATAAATTGGATCGTGAATCACGACCGCCAATAGAGCTTATGGATGAAATTGAAAGAATATTGAATATTAAATGTGCCCCAGTAACATGGCCAATCGGTATGGGAAAAATGTTCAAAGGAATTGTACATTTAATTGAAAATAAAGTGTACTTATACATGCCTGGAAAAAATACAAAAATCCAAGAGTCTGAAGTGATAGATGCGAAAGATTATTCTCATGAAGAATTATGGGAAGAATTGGAGTTAGTGAAGGGCGCAAGTCACGAGTTTGATCAAGAATTGTATCTTAAAGGAGAATTGACACCCGTATTTTTTGGATCGGCCATGAATAACTTTGGCGTCAGAGAATTATTAAACGCATTTATACAATATGCGCCAACACCTTTGCCACGTCATACCCTTACTGGAAGTGTTGATCCCTTACAAGAAAAATTTACAGGATTTGTTTTTAAGATACAAGCCAACATGGACCCCATGCATAGAGATAGAATTGCATTTCTTAGAGTATGTTCAGGACAGTATCAAAAGTCGATGAAATTGCAGCATGTTAGACTAAATAAAGAAATACAATCCAGCAATGCGCTTACCTTTATGGCAAGTGAAAGAGAGCAAGTAGACTTTGCTTACGCGGGTGATATCATTGGGCTGCATAATTATGGCACCATCCAAATCGGTGATTCCTTTACCGATATAAAAAATAAAGATCCTATCAAATTTACAGGAATTCCACATTTCGCACCTGAATTATTTCGAAGAGTGAGGTTAAAAGATCCGCTGAAATCAAAAGCATTATTAAAGGGTTTAATGCAGTTATCTGAAGAGGGTGCAACTCAATTATTTAGGCCATTACACAGTAATGATTTAATATTGGGTGCGGTAGGTATATTACAGTTTGATGTAGTCGCATACAGGTTACAATATGAATACAATGTCAATTGCATTTATGATACCGTAACGATTCATACCGCAAGATGGGTGGAATGTGAGGATAAAAAAATGTTAGAGGATTTTAAACAAAAATTATTTGATCATTTAAGTTTAGACATAAATGAGCAATTAACGTATCTTGCACCCTCCAGGGTTCATTTAAATTTAACCTTGGAAAGATGGCCGCATATTAAATTTCATGCAACACGGGAGCATTAAATGAAAATATTTCAATTGCGCACTTATGTGCGTTCAGCCGGAATAATAGCGTTAAAAGGATTATTCGTTATTTTTATGTTGAATTTACAAAGCTGCGCCACATTACCTGCTCAAAGTACCTCAAGTGATGATTTTGACAAGGTGTTAACGCAAACGGATCAAAAAGAATTTGATAAACGAATGAATACAAGTAATGATGGTGAAACAATTAATTGGCGTAACGATGATGAGAATACCTCATTCCAATTAATGGCCAAAAATACTCATATTAATGAAAAAGGCCAAGCATGCCGTGATTACACCTTATTAGTTCATCAAGATTATCATCGAGAAAAAACCATACGTGCAACTGCATGCCGTGATAATGGCAGCTGGGCATAGTATTATGGCCAATGGATAGAATAATAATTACATGTTTCTTTAATTGATAGTGTAATTAATTTAGTAAATTCATTTTTTTCAATTATGGAAGCATGCTCATTGCAAGCGGGGGTTTAACAAATTATTCACAATAGGAGGTTAATATGGATGATGATTCAGGTGATGGCACAGGTGCATACACGCGAAAAAAAAACCAAAATCCTACACTCTTTGGCCCAGTAATTACTATTGAACTCTTAGAGAGTGAATATAATTTACTTCAATATGAATCATCTCTCGAACAGCTAGAACAGCATGCAAGAGCACTCAAGCAAAAATGTATTGATTATCAAGCTGCATACCCTCAAAAAGAATCCGAAAAAATAGGAAAGCTAATTATAGGGTTAAATTTTGTTGTAGATGACAAAAAGCTTGTAAGTGGTATCACAGATGATGATGAGGTCGATGTTGATGGAAGTGTACCAGATCCTATAGATAACATATTATCTGGAACGAGTAGACCAGAATTGCCGTTTGAGTCGCTTTATCCTGTCAGTTGTTTCACTGATGCACAAACGTTTGATTGGATATTAATTCCACAGAATAATGAATATCGTGATAATTTATCTGAAATTGTCACTGAATTTAAAAACATTAAAGCAAATATAGCTTTATGGAAACGTGAAAAAGATGGTTCGGTTACTTTTCAAGGAGTTATCCGAAAGCCGACCGTTCCTCAAGATGTAAACCTTTCATCAGATGAGTCGGCATTACAAAAACGTTATGTTACCGATGGTTTTGTTAATATCATTGAGGCTGACGAATCAGATTTAAAAAATCAAAATAAAACGTTCAATTTTCAATTAAATGATCAATGTTATTTTCGAAAATATTCACTTCCCAAAAGAAATATTGATAATTGTTATTATATTTTTAATACAACCACTGAAAAGGCTTATCAAGATATAAAAGAGAGAATCAATAATCAAAAAATAAGAGACTATCTTTTAATCGCAGTCGAAGATGCTATTTTATCAAATGATTTCGTGCTTTATTTAAGTCAAAATCAAGAAAAATTTAAGACAGAAACAGATTTTGATAAAATTAAAAAAATTTTAAAAGGCCATGAGCAACAGCAATTTAATGAAAAATTTTTTGACTTTGCGAATAGTGATTTGGTTATTAAAATTTATCTTCACTATCAATTCAATGTTTCAAAACAATGGCCGCATCCTGGAATATTGTATTGTTTAGCTGAACTTAATGATAAACATTTGTTTCTCTATTCGCAAAAAACACATAATGAAATCACGGAACATCCGTCTTTTATTGCGCCTAAAAAAAATGATAAAGCACAAATTCATCTATTGTTTCCAGATGAAAATAATCATTTTTTTGATGTATTAGAGGCTGTCAAACAGGAGCCAACAACGCCAACGCCCAAGTATTTTATAGCGCAAACTGAAAATGAATATTCCTTAAATTATTCAAATACCATTAATATTCAAAAACAATCTAAAACACAAGGTCTCAGGAGAAATTTTAATCATTCGTATAATCCTTTCCACCCAGATAGATTACGATTGGCGGGTATTCATGAGCTTATCGATCATTTAGATTTTTTAGTTTTTTTAAAACACGACACTAACAAAGGTAAAATTAGCGACCAAGCAATTTCGCTTCATTGTTTAGCTATCGAAAAAACAATAGAAGAAATTTTACTCTCGTTTTCATTTCTTGAGCGTAATCCATTACTGGCTGCATTTTTGTTAAAAAAAGAAGATAAAATTGAAAAAAACCCCATAAAATACTTGGAAGACTATAAGAAAATTGTATTAACAGCTATCGATCTATATCCGAATATAAAAGACGGTATCAATGCCGATGAGAATGAAAGTAATTTAAAAAAATTGTGGCAAATTAAAAAGGACTCAAATTATCGATATGTTGAGACAAATGAAAAACATTTTCACAATAAGTACATTGTGACAAAAGAAAATTGTGATCAAAACCCATCACTGCCTCCGGATATTCAGGATGAAGAATCGCGATTTATTAAATTAAAATTACTTTCAGCACCCGATGGTTCAAATAAAAATTATGATGTTAAAATTAAATCTGAAACAAAAACTATAAGTCTGTATACCGAGCGCTCAAGTTTTAAAGAAAAATTAAGAACAGCTTTAGTTTTTACTACTACATTTGCCATAGCTGCAGCAACAGGTTTTTTGGCTTTTTATTTCATCGGTTTTGCGCACTCAATACTCATGCTTAGTCTTTTAACTGCCACGGCGTTTATCGCAGCTGGTGCTTTGGCCTATTTGGTGAGTGATAAGCTAACCCAGGATATTTGGAAAAAACGATTTCGAAATATACAAGAAAATGCTCATAGAAAAATTAATGAAGTGGAAAATAAACTTAAACAAGCTTATCAAAACCTCATTTCGCCAAAAAAAAATATCGCGAGAAAAGTTCAAACATCTGTTTGGGATATTGATTCAGATGATGATAAAGATAATGCAATCAGTCTTGATATGCTGGACAAAGTAAAACCAAGTTTGGCAATGTCACCACAAACACCTGTGTTATTATTACAAGAGCAAAAAACTCTGACTGCATTGAGAGATTTATTGGAAATTGAAAAAAAGCAACATCAGCCATTTTTGTCACAGGCAGCTTTAGTTCAACTCGATAAAGCAATAAAAAAATTCATTAAACACAATCCTATCGTTGCACAGGCTCATAGGATTCGATTAAACAGCTATCAATTAGAGATTAAACAATTATTATTGTTGCCTGAAGATTCGCTTTTAAAAGATGAGCTTATCCGGCGTGCTGAAGAATTAGTTGAAAATATGAAAAAATTTATATCTGAGTTGGATAAAGCACAAGTAACTTCAGCTATGGATGTAACAACGAATAAAAGACGTGAAGTTCAACCACAGGTAACAGTGTTGCCTCAAAAGAATACTGTTCAATCTAATGTGTTACAGACGCAAGCTGTACAGAATCCGCCTAGTTTTAATGACTCTGCCATTCAAGTGGCAAAAGAGTTAAATACACTGTTTTCAGAAAAAAAAGAAATTATTAATATCGATAAAAGCCCTGCAAATCCAAAGCTTAGTTCTATTAGGGCAACAGAAAAAAAGTTAAATAAAAAGCAAAAAAAATTATTTAATCTCAATTTTCAAATTATGCCATTGCATCATTGGAAAAATTATGTTGAACATAGAGAAGCGGGTATCGAAGCCTACCAACGAAAAATTGACGGTGTAAATAAGAAGTTATTAGAAATTCATAATGCTAACAAGCGTAATTATCAGTCTGACGTTGAAAGGATCAATCAATGCATTAATTCTGATGAAGTGAATCTTGAAGATTTGGTTGCTAAATTAGATAAATTAGAGAATCGACTAAAAGAAAATAACTGCATACCTACAATTTCCAAAAATGCAGTTATTTCATCGCGAACGCCCATTAATCAAGATCTCGCACGAGATAATTTTAATCAACAAATCGAAGAATGTAATGAGTTTATTAAAACATTCGGGGCAAATTTACCCAAAGTATATAAAGAATTACGAGATAAAGTGTTTTATGAAGTCTATCAAAACCAAATTGACTATGCTGCATTAACGAATGCATTGAGGAAGCTTGTTGAAGCATTCACCAAGGCAAGTAAATCATGGAACCAGCCATCAGTCAGAGAACAACAACCTGTTATGCGTTCTCCTACGAAAAGAAATTTACTGAAAACAGAATCAGGGTTGGGAACAAATTCTTCAGGAATGTTTAACTCATTCAAACCTGGCTTAGGCAGAAACGATCCGGTATCACCGACAAAATTTAACAACGCTTCTTCGTCTACGACAACTACGTTGAGTACACAGAGTATGTAATAATTGTTATTCTATCATTTAACATGTTGTTATTATCGTTAAGGAAAATATTATGTTAGATAAGCTTAAGTACACAAAAATTCTTTCTAGCCAATCTGATTTAGATATCAAAGATAAACCTTTAGTAGAAATGCAAGATTGGTGTTTAAGACAAGGTGATATTGTTTGCATGAATAGCGGTTTAATATTAACTATCGATCCTTATTCACGCTCAGTACAAAATTGTAAAATATTGCTTAATCAAAAAAATTTATTAAGCGATAAACCCCTGAAAGTTGTTAAAGCTGCACAAACCCTGATCGATGTTTTACTGGCAGATGCTCAAGCCAGTGCAACAGCAATGGCGTTGATGATGAATGAAAACACACAAGTCAGTTCTCAACAACAACGCTTAAGAGCATTGGTAAAAGAAGCGCTCAATGTGCAAGCGAGTGATATCCATATCGAAGTGAGGCATGAAGTAGCAAAAATCCGATTTCGAAAACATGGGGAATTGTATTTATATGCACAATGGCAAGCTGTTTTGGGGAGAGAAATTGCTTCAGTTGCATTTAACAAAGAAACTGATCATGCAATTTCGCATTTTAATCCAACCGTTCCACAAAATGCATCCATGCCATTAGAAGTGGATGGGTTAAAAATTAGATTAAGGCTAGCTAGTATTCCAGCACATGGTGGTTTTGATATGGTTTTAAGAGTGCTCACCACAGGAGACGATAAAAAACAAAGTTTAGCTGAATTAGGTTACATGCCTGATCAAATTGCTTTAATACAAAAAGCTGTTCAAATGCCTTCAGGTGCGATCATTGTGTCCGGTCCTACAGGTTCGGGAAAAACAACTACACTTGCAAGTTGTATGAACCTTATCGAGCCGCATCGAAAAATATATACCATTGAAGATCCTGTTGAAAAATTTATTCCACAAGCGACACAAATTCCTGTCAATATTGAAAAAGAAGACAGAGATTTTGCCATGATGGGTAAAGCTGCACTACGTATGGATCCTGATGTGATGGTGTTGGGTGAAATGCGTGATGAAGAAACTGCAAGAGTCATGCTGCGAGCCTCAATGACAGGTCATTTGGTGTTTTCAACACTGCATACTAATTCTGCCACAGCTATTATTGGACGGCTTGTAGACATGGGTATTTCTCGTGTTTGGCTGAGTGATCCTCAACTGTTAGTTTGTTTAATTAGTCAACGCCTTTTACCGTTGTTATGTGAAAAATGTAAAGTGTTGTTAAAAAATGGATTTTATCTTAGAAACGTAGAAACAAAATGTCATGCATGTTTAGGCTCTGGCATTGGATCTCGAACAGTAATCGCTGAAATAATCTGGGTTGATGATGAGGGTAGAAAATTTATTCAAACAGGTGACATGCTGGGATGGGAGCATTATTTGCGAAATCGGCATTGGAAAAATTATCAAGCAAGGGCAATTGACTTGGTAAAACAAGGTTTAGCAGATCCTTACGACGTTGAAAAGTTGACAGGTGTAACATTATCGAATTAAGCTGTCAAAAAATTACAGAAATTGTCTTCCCGAAAAATTTTGTCAAACGGCGTTAGAAAAAGCAGAGCAGTTTTTACAAAAAATTATCCAGGATCCAGGTCAATCTTGACATGATTGCCTTGGTTTTTCAAAGAATGTTGTTACTGGGCCCCGAATAAATTTTCATGGAAACTTGATGTTCAACACAAAATCAGTTGATGAAAATTTTTCGGGGTGACAATGCCCTAATAATTTTTTGCGGATTATACAGTTGTAGATAAAGAAATTTTAACTTTTAAGTTAGCGTTAGATGGAATCTATGTTTAAGAATTTGGTGCTTAAAATTCAACAGCTGTTTTTTGATCTGAAAATGCAAAAAGCATTTTTAGAAGATATTGCATCGTTAATTGAAGACGGTGTACCGTTGAATCAATCATTAGAAATATATGTAAAATTAAACAAAGATTCCGCAAAAATTTTGGCGCAACAGATGTTAGCTAAAATTGCCGAAGGCAAATTGGTTTCCGATGCAATGTATGGGTGGTTCCCGCCTGCAATTGTTGAAATCATTCGCGCTGGTGAAGAGGGCGGCATATTAGCTAAAACGTTGCGCGTAGGCGTTAATAGTATTACTCAACGCGAAAGCGCATTTTCTGTGCTTTTTAATATCATGATATATCCTGTTGTTGTGATTTGTATGGCTTTGGGCGTGGCTGTATTCATTAACCATTCCATTTTTATGAGTTTCAAAGAAATCATTCCAATAGAACGATGGCCGGATAATGCAAAAACATTAGCTATGATTGCTGATTTTGTTCAACATTTTTGGTGGTTAATCATTATTTCAGTCAGTGTGATCATTTTTTTATGGACACGTTTTTTAAGTGATTATATTGGAGAAGCAAGGAGTTATTTAGATAAGCTTCCTGTTTGGTCTTTATATAAAAAAATGCATTCTGCAAGGTTTATGGAGACTTTAGGTTTATTAATTTCCAATGGCTTAGTTTTAAAAAAAGCACTCAACATACTCCAACAAAAATCTGTTCCCTACTTGGTGTCACATTTAATGATGATGCAGCATAGGTTGGGTGCCGGCAGAGACAATATTGCGGATGTGTTAGATACGGGATTAATTTCTGAAAATGATTTATCTCGCTTACGATTAATTGCACAAACAAAAGGTTTTGAAGAAGCTTTAGTCAGGCAAGGTCATAGAGCTGGTGATGAAGCTTCCAAATCTATTGAAGCGACGGGAAAAGTTTTTGCAGGAATTTTATTGGCGTTAGTCGCATTATTTGCAATTTTTATGATTACATCGATTTATACAGTTGGATTTTCCGTGGTTCCAAGTTAATTTTTTTAAGGAGAAATTTATGTTAAAAATGTCAGTCAAAAGTTATCAACGTGGTATTGGGTTACTAGAGTTAATGTTATCACTTTCCATCATTGCAATATTGTTAGTCATGGCAACGCGTTATTTTATGCAAGCCAATGAACAGCAAAAAATTAATAATGCCATTTCACTTTTTAATGGGGTTGCAGGCGGTGAAGCGTGTTATTTTCAAGCATCCAGCCCGCCAAAATACACAACGGCATTCACAGATATGATCGGCGCCAATTGTCTTCCTGCGGGGATTGGAGGCTCGGATGGAGCGGGTACTGGAGTAAGCCCATGGGGTGGAAATTTAATTATTACCAGTATTTCGCCATTAACAATGACGATGTCTGGAATATCGCAAGGTAATGGAACCATTGATACATGTACAAAATTGGCCAACACCATTAATAATACAATGAGTGGCAGCAATGGCTCAGGTAGTGGGGTTTCCAAGAATGCAACCTGTGATGGAAAGGGAACTATTACCGTTATTTTTCATTGAGAAATTCACTCGTTTGAAAATGAATAACAAAGCTTGAATCAAGAAGAGTGAAGAGCATATGTCTAAGGCAAATAAAGCGCTGAAATATGGAGTCTTTCGAGCCATGCTGTCTACATATGTTCTTCACTCTTCGCAACGATTCAAAATTGCAATGGATAAAATGAAATGAAAAATAATTACAAAGGCGCAAGTCTTTTGGAAATATTATTAGTCATGCTGGTAGGAATTATCATATTAATAATGAGCATTCGATATTATTTTGTGTATGAAAAAATAAAAAAAATAAACACACTTAGAACTAGCATTGCATATTTAATGGATAGTTTAAATAATTATTATTTCATAGAATGCAGAAAAAATAATTTAATCACGAATCAAGATATAACAGGAGATCTGGTTAGATTAGGTTTATTACAAAACCCCCTTTATAATCCGTGGGGCGGAGCTGAAAACTTGACTGCGGAGATAATTCAAGATAATAATCATTTTTATCAACTAAAAGTCATCGCCAATATAGTCATAGAAAACGATCAAAATAATACAGCTTCAGTAATTGCAGCTTATATACGCAGCGTATTAAATGGCGATCCGCTGACTGAAAATGAAAATCAACATGGTGTCGTATGGACTCGATCGCCTTCATATAGCAGGGATAGTTTAAATTCATTGGAATGGAGTTTTGAACCTAAACCTGTATCTTTGATGAGTATCAATAATGGTTTGAATTCAAACCTTTGGGTGCTTAATCGAAATTTAGCGTGGTTTACAAAGCAGAATGAGCAAAATGAAAAATCACCTTGTATTAATGGCAAATAATTCACTCGGATTTACCTTGCTGGAATTATTGTTGGTGTTGACATTGCTTACCGCCTTGACGGTTTCTGGATTGGGTATGTACGAAATAAAATTACGAAATTTTAAAGTGGATAAAACCGCATTACAAATGCAGCAATGGCTGCAAGCAGGTTTGTCATTTTATTTGGATTGTCAAAAATGGCCTATGGATTCTCAACAAGATTCTAATATAATTCCCGCGATGATGGGAGAATCTGCTTATACACAAGTAGAATGTCCAACGTTGGTTAATCAAAAAAGAATGTATATGCCGCAAGGCAGTGATCAAAATGGGCCTTGGACATACACTGATGAAGATGGAAAAACATTTGAAAACCATTACGATATTGCACCCATAAAAAATCCTGATGGCACTGATTCCAAAGTATTTTCAGTATCTACTGTGATTGGTTATGAAAAAACATTACAGTCCAGTGCTCAAATGATTGCAGGAAGATTGCCCAATGCAACAACATCAGAAGTTACACCTGTTGGCCAAAAACCCATTTGGGTGCAAGCTTATGTAAATGCTGGCGGCGGCGGTGCTGGAGGAAACGGTGGGTATTTAGTGAATATGCAAAATGTAAGTTCACAGACAGTGAGTCAAATAAAATCAACTTATCAATGTCCGGCTGGCATGGAATATAAAGTCTATTATGGATTATCACAAGTGCATGTTGGGCCTGATATTCTGGATGAACGATTTGGCGTATACGCCTCAAGTTATTCGTCATCAGCAAAAAATGGTTTTGTCGTACCGAATCTTAACATTGAAGGCAATTGTCAGGCTGCTCCGGATAAGTGCTCAAACAATGGTTCTACCAATCAAGTTTTATTAATTGGTGCTTGCATGCCTATTGTAAATAAATCCAATGCTTCTCCACTATCAACGTCTGGAAATAATTCAGGAAATAACTATGCGCGTTATTAATTATATTTTGTCTATTACATTATGTATAACACTGTTTGCAGTTTCAGCTTGTATGCCCAAATCATATCAGCAACTATATCAAGAGGCTGCAAAGAAAAACTGTGATGTTATACAAGATATTTCTCGAGCAAAACATATTTCGCATAATACGGCTAGTAATCTTCAAACTCGATTTTATTCTAGTAATGTGTATCGTTCCGGTGCTTCTCCTGGATGGTTAAATGAACCTGTCAGTATTCGAGCCAATGGCTTGCCTTTAGATTCAACCCTGTCCAAAATTTTGCCAGCGAATAGTGTCGGTGTTCAATATGATGTTGGTGCTGATAGAAATAGGCTTATTAGTATGAACTACACCGGCAGAGTTCAAGGTGCATTAGATAAAATCGCAGCAACTACCGGATACGCGTATAATATTGAAGATAATATGCTCATTTTATCCCCGTTTGTGACGAAAACATTTGATATGTCATTTATGCCGGGCACGTCCCAATACATGGTTGGACAAAAGCAAGGAGATTCAATGTTATCGACAGCGAGTGGAAGTTCAAGCAATGTGGCGACTGGAACTCAAAATGATAGTCAATACAGCAGTTTGGAAGGGAGTTTATCTGTATGGAAAGATTTAAAAGACTCCGTATCTGGAATGTTGTCACCTGAAGGTAAAGTGATGGTGTCAGAATCCACAACAACTATCACAGTACGCGATCATGCACAAAATGTTCAGGCAATATCAGATTACCTTGCTAGTATGAATCGTGATTTATCGCGTGAAGTCCTCTTGAAGGTGCGTGTCTTACAGGTTGCGCTTGATAAAGATTTTAATTATGGTATTGACTGGAATTTAGCTTATCAAGCAGCAGCAAAAATAGGATTTTCTACAGGAGATTTATCACAACCTGTAAGTATTACACCTTTAGGCGCTGTTCAAGCATTTGGACCATCTGGTCAAATTGGAAAATTAGTCGGCCCATCAGGATTGTCCACTAATGGAAGTTTGGGTATTCCAGGTATAAGTGCAGGTATTGCAAGTGGGCCATTTCAAAACACGCAAATTTTGATTAATGCATTAACACAGCAAGGTGCCGTAACCAACATTACAAATCCTGAAGTTGTTACGTTAAATAATCAAGTAGCACAAATAGATATTTCTCGCCAAACCACGTATCTTGCAAGTTCGACAACAACACTAACATCAGGTTCTGCACCTGGTTTTGCACAAACATCATTAAATCCAGGAGTTATCAGTACAGGATTTAAGTTATACATTTTGCCAAAGATCATGAATGGTAATATCTATCTTGAAATCAGTAGTGAATTATCCAAGCTTGCAGGAATGCAAACATTAACGCCCCCAGGTGGTAGTTCTTCAATTCAATTGCCGACAGTAGATGGTAAACACTTTAATTTGCGTAGTATGGTTCCTTCTCGATCAACTCTTATTGTTGCAGGATTTAATTCAATTGATACTTCAGCTGGGAATACTTCTAGTTTTGGAATTTTTGGTGGAAAGGGTGCGGGTCAACAAAATGTTGAAACAATTTTACTCATAACACCAACAATACTTTCAGGGAATAACATCTAATGTCATTGTTTAAATTGCAGGACGGTTTTAATGTTGTCTTACAGCCTTATCGTGAAACACTAACGATGAAAAGCAGCGCATTATTGCGCAAAGAAATTCGTTATTTGAGTGAACAATACGGAGAGTATGTAAGGCTGTTTAAACGAAAAGATGGATATGAAGCAGTATTTTCAAAAGAAATAGGATATTTATTAGGTGAAATGATATGGCATCATTTCCATCATCTCGACGATATGATTTATTGTGAAGTGTTAAACCCCAAAGAAATAATATTGGTGATAGTCAGAGAAGGAAAGATTTATCTTGATGCAAAGTTAACACCCAAGCAATTTCATGAAGAACTATCTAATGTATTGATGGAATCAAAAAACAAATATCAAGTTTTTTATTGCGGTGAAATATCTGAAGAAATATTTTTGCAAACCGATGTTAAATCTATCAATTCATCTAAGGAAGCTATCTCTTCCATATTACAACCAAATCAACATTTTTGCTTGCTATCAGTTGATGATGCATTAGACGAATACGGTTTGGATGCTCATATTAAACGTCATATATCTTTAATTCTTTTAACGTTTATTTCATTAGGTGTTTTAGGAGCCATTTGGTATTGGAGTTCTCGCCCTGAAAAACATACGCCAGTTCAAGTTAACCCCTATCAGCAATTTGAATTAGCGTTGCAAACACCTAATCCTGAAGAACAAATAAAAATGATTATCAGTAAAATTGAAAGAGTGAATGAAATTCGAGGTTGGTATGCTGGTGCGGTCAGCTACAATGGTGAAATTGCACAAATGCCGTTGCATTCTTTAGGCGGTACGGCAACGGACTTGATCATGCAATCACAAGCATTGCACATGGAAATAACATTTTCCTCTGAAGGTGCTATTTTACATTTTCCGACCAATTTAATGTCTCGAGGAACGCCGGATCATATTGCAAAATCTGATCAAATAGTCGCTATAATCATTGATAGAATGATGAAGATATTGCCTGGAAAATCTGTACAAGTAAATAGCACACAATCCAATTCAGTATTTAATCAAACAACATTAACCATTAGTTTCAAAAATATTTCTTCTTCTATATTAGATTTAATCGGTAAGAATTTAAGTGATTTGCCCGTGGTGCTTACTTTATTTACAGCATCACTGTCGAACGGTCTTTATACAGGTAATATTCAATTAAACGTGGTAGGTAATTAAAGATGAAAGTTAATTTAAAATTGGATTTAGACAAGCGTCAAAAAATTATTATTTTATTGATCTTATTATCTTTTGTAATATTGATCTGGCAGTTACATGGATTTTTTTCTGCTAAACAATCAACTGGATTTAATATTAGTCAGTCAGAACCAACAAAATCACAGCCTGTTTTTGCCCCATCGCCTATGCCTGCCCATGCGATACAGCCCATCGTAAATTCAGCTGAAGCAGATGCTGTGCAACAAAAATATCTTTCGCTAGTAAATGAATACCAATTAGTTGAAATGGAAAAAATGATTGCACAAGATGAAGCATCCATTGCTCAATCGCGGGCACAATCTGCAGAATCAATGGCAAAAATTGCGCAATTGACTGGGGAAACGCCCAATTTTAATAACACTAATAATTCATCTTCTTCTCATTCGGGTGATTATGAATTAATTTATACAGGAGAAGACAACCATCAGTGGACGGCAACTTTAAGAAAACAAGGTCAGTTTAATGATGTGACAGCGGGTACAATATTGCCCGATGGAACAAAAATTGTATCTGTGGACGATAATGGCGTGACGATGATTCAAGGAGATATCAAAAAATTAATTACATTTAATGGAATCACCATTATTTCCGAACATAATAAAGCGGAACAGGTAGAAAAAAAATCTGAACCAAAGCCGGTTAAATCGCCTGAGATCATAAAACCTACGATTAAGAAAATGACAGTATTGCCTTCTTTACCTGTTCCGCAGAATCTTGAAAAGCCGCTGAATCTAGTAGATATTACAAAATTAAATAAAAACGCTTATACTATTCAATTGATCAGGGGGAGTAATTTAACACAAATTAAAAATGTCATTAGTCAGAATAATTTAGAAAGTCATACGCAAGTCATTAAAATGACACATTTAGGACAAACGGTTTATATTGCTATATACGGAAATTATCCTGATAGTGATACCGCGATGGATGCGCTGGATGATTTACCAGCACAATTACAAAAGCTTAATCCATTCGTGAAAAAAGCGAGTGATTTACAGTTAGAAATGGGGAAAAAGTCATAATGTCCAATTCAATCAATTCGGATGAAATACTTAAGGATGTATTATTAAGCGCAATCAAAGAACAAAAATTAAAACGTCGATGGGGAATTTTTTTTAAATTATCTTTTCTTGTAGTGACAATCTTTTTCCTATTTGCAATTTTTGGATCCAGTACTAGAATGATTAAAAACACTGGAAATTATGCTGCTTTGGTTGATATCAATGGCATTATTAGTAATAATTCCCAATCAAATGCAGATGATATTGTGACTGGATTAGATAATGCATTTAAAGATCCGGGTACCAAAGGAATTATTTTGAGAATAAACAGCCCCGGTGGAAGCCCTGTTCAGGCTTCTGAAATTTATAACGAAATACTACGTCAGCGGCATTTATATCCCAATATCAAAGTTTATGCAGTGTGTACAGATATTTGTACATCTGCGGCATATTATATCGCCTCTGCGACCAACCAAGTTTATGCAAATCCTGCAAGCTTAGTGGGCTCGATTGGTGTTTTAATTGATGGTTTTGGGTTTGTCGGCAGTTTACAAAAATTAGGAATTGAACGACGATTATTAACTGCAGGAAAACACAAAGGTTTTTTGGATCCATTTTCACCACTTAGTAATGAAGATGTTAAATTTGTTGATACAATGTTAGATAGTATCCATGAAAGATTTATAAAAGATGTGCTGAGAGGCAGAGGTAATAGACTCAAAATAAATGCGGATACATTTTCAGGATATGCATGGACGGGTGAGGAAGCACTGCCACAGGGTTTAATTGACGGGTATGGAAGTGCAGGCGAAGTGGCGCGAAATATCATTAAAACAGACAATATTGAAGATTTTACGGTTAAACCCAATCCAGTAGATTTGTTCGTGCAAAAAGTGGGGGCGTCGTTTGCTGTACATTTTATGTCGGCATTGAAAGCATGGCAGGTGAGCTAGTTTCTATAGTGATGACGACTGTGTTAAGGTTTTTCCGATATAGCTTCTAAATAATTCTATTCTAAGATGGAATCTGTTTTAACAAATGTTAAAGTAACTTAGGATTATATATGTCTGATTTAGAATTGACGCAAAATTTAACATCATTATTTAGACAGTTGGGGCTTCCTGATGATGAAATCAGTATAGAAAATTTTATTCAAACACATCGCGGCATCGCGCATGATCTTCATTTGTGGGAGGCGCCATTTTGGAGCCCCATGCAATCTGAATTTTTGCGGCTAGCGTTTGAAGAAGATGCTGAATGGGCGAGAGCATTTGATGAATTAAATGGAAAATTAAGATAACATACTGGGCTTTTACAATCTAAATTAATTATTTTATAACTGAAGAGAGGAAGTAACTATGAATGATCACAATAATGTAGATTTAATTGATGCGAATTATTATCCCTTAGAAGATAATTATCAAAATGATGTGGGTATGTTTGATACAAATCTTTATCCCATCGATCGAACAGAAATTCTTTTTGGGCATCCTGATGATGTCGCTAACAACAAGGAAAAGATAAGTTCATATTTTAAGATTGCAAAACAGACCACAAATCTTCCGGTTATAAATACACCAGTTTTGGACACTGTATTACCAGAGCTGGGTAATTCAGCTTCAGATTTAAAGGAAAATCATCAGCCAAACAATATGCTTGCGGGTTCTAAGTCATTTCCTATGTATTGTCCAAGGCCGAAAAAGGCGGATTTGGAGAGCCGTAATCACAATATACGCTCACGTTGGACGGACGCTCATCGACACAGAAGGCCGATTGGTCATTGTTTAGGGTTTTCATCACCTGATGTGTTGCAATCCGCTAGCCTTGGCAAAAAAAAATGAATCATTCGTCTAATACATGACAATCTCACCTTACGCAGGATAGTTAAATTATGGCAATTGCACTGAAAATCCGAGCCGCGACCGTTAGGGAGCGTTCTCAGGTATTGGAAAAAAATTCAAGACAGAATAAAGTAAAAGATATTCAAAAAAATCTATATAAGATCACAGATAAATAATAACTCAGCGAACGCTCCCTAACG
>Ga0068855_100000251_pt1 | contig 67331 bp, 91 predicted proteins | sample KBSCornC52_FD_66592 | JGI IMG/M metagenome (GOLD analysis project Ga0068855, IMG submission 66592) | Corn rhizosphere microbial communities from Kellogg Biological Station, Michigan, USA - KBS Corn C5-2 | ecosystem: Host-associated > Plants > Roots > Rhizosphere > Soil ... | reverse complement strand
GGAAACCCAGCCATGCTGATTGATCCAAATGCTAGATGTCCCAAATGTCGCGACCTGCTACGCTACACTGACACGCGCGGCTGGGTGTGCTGGCGCTGTGATCAGCCGCAATGACGCAGGACGCAGAGCGCATCGTGCCGCGCCATTCTATTTAACCGGCTGTTAGCAGATTGTATTGGTAGATTACTTCGGCCAGACAAGGTAAGCCCCACCCAAAGCAAGTGGAGCTACCGATGTACAAGCTGGGTCGGCATCCCCGGTCATACGATCCGCGCATCCCGCACCTCTCGGCGCTGATGTGCGGTCGCGATCTGCCCCCTCCGCCGCCTTCGGTGGACTACAGCCGTGGTATGCCGGCGCACATCGGTATGATGCTGAACGATCAGCTCGGGGACTGTACCTGCGCTGCGCCTGGCCACGCCGTTCAGGTGTGGAGCAGCAACGCACAAAAGCGCATGGTCACGCCGACTGATCAGGAAATCCTTGGTCTTTACGAGAAAATCTGCGGCTACGATCCGAATCAAACCCAGCCGGACGGCAGCAATCCGACCGACCAGGGCGGCAACATGCAGGTGGTCCAGAACTACCTGATGAAGAACGGCATCCCGCTGTCCGGCGGCGGCACGACAAAAGTTCTGCTCTGGGTCGAAGTCGATATCCGCAATAAACAGGACGTGATGCGGATCATCGATGAATGCGGCGTCTGCAATATCGGTTTCAACGTGCCGCAGTACATCCTGCCCGATGACGGTTCGCCGCCGCCGCGGCAATGGATCATCAATCCTAGCGCCGACAACAGCATCATCGGCGGCCATGACGTGGTGTTGGTCGGCTACGACCAGAACATGATCACGCTCGCCTCATGGGGCAGCTGGTATCAGATGAGCTGGGATTTCTTTCAGAAATTCACTGACGAAGCCTACGGTATTGCCTGCCAGATGTGGGTCGACAGGACCGGCAAGACGCCCGCCGGGCTGACCGTCCAGCAGATGGAAACGCTGATGCGCGCGGTGCAAGCCCCTTAAGGCAGAATCGGAGGCACGTATCGCCCAGTCGCGATAAGTGCCAGCATGGAGACGAACTGCGTCACGTCTCCCATCGCGTCCAGATAGAGGGCAGAGCAGCCCAGCTTGACGGTTGGTGGCACAGCGGCGAGGCCACCGGCCGTCAGGCCCTTGTACACGTCTCTGGTCTGCTGGAAAGCGCTGAAGGCTCCGGCTGGCGCCGCAATAGGCGCCCCGTGCTGCTCCTGCATCGTCATGACCCAGTTTGCCAGCGGCGGGTAACACGCTGCCGCCAGAACGTCGCCGTGCGCGCCGGCATCGGCAGCCGCCGCGTTGAGATCAGCGATCGTGACAGATGCCAGCTTTGCCAGGGAGTCGTTGAGGCTGGCGTTGGACTGAGCGGCGCAGCCGGCCAGCAGCAGCACAAGAAGTGCTGCCGCGGGTTTCACGCCGAGGGCGGGGCCGTGTGGTCCCGAACGCTCGCGTGCACGAGCGCGTAAGCCACCAGGCCGACCATAGCGTCAGCCGTGGCGTTGCCTGTGGTCAGCTGCGAGAGGGCTGCGCCGATCGCGCCCGCGCAGACCCCGAGCGCGTGGATCGTGCTCGGCTGGCGCAGCCACGCCTCGAACTTGGTCATTTGCCTTCCTTCGGGTTAACCGGTGTCGGTGCACTCGGCGCCGCAGTCGGCTTCTCCTTGTCGGCTTCGGCCGCACGCTTGATCAGCTGCGCTCTCTCGCGTGCATCAGCGTTGATCTGCGCGCGCAGGTTGGTCACCAGTTGCAGAAGATCGACGTTGGTCGCCTCGGCTGCGGCAACCTTATCCTCGAGATTTGCCTGCTGCGCATGCGCCGCAAAAGGCGCGGCCAGAAGGGCGACCAGTACCAAACGCTTCATTCAGTGGCTCCTAAAGGGACGATCAAGCATCCCAAGAATGATGAATGGACGCCCAGTCGTAGAGGCGACCGGCGTGTCCCATGCACTAAAACCAGCCGGCGTTGCAACCGCAAAAGGCCCAGCCGTGTTGAGAACAGCGACTGCTCCCGGCTCGCCATTCTGGTAGGCGATGAAGCACGGACAGTTCAGGCCGGACGTGCTGAGACCGCCTGTGCCGGTTGCAGGATTGGCTGTCGGGCTGTTGTTCCAGGTGCTTCCCAGAGCGCGCATCCGCGTGCTGGTGACCCAGAACAGTTCGGCGCCAAAGTCCTCGCAGATCGTAACCTTCGCACCGTTCGCATCGCCCGTTCCGGTGCTGGCCTGCGACAAGATGTTTATGAAGAAGATGCCGAGAGCATTGTTGTTTCCGAGGTCGAAGTTGGGATCGAAGCCGATGCCGTTCGTGTCGGAACCAAGCCCATTGCCGTTGGCCAGAGCGTAGCTGGCATTTGCCAGCCCCACGTCCCAGTCATTCGATATCGTGGAGGCGGTTATCTCGAAGCAGACCTTGCCAGCGGAATAGCTGGTGGTCGACCGCACCGCAGCGGGAACGCCACCGCCAGTGCCGGCGGCACTGGTCGCTGTCAGGTTGTTATTGCTGAGCGTGATGGTAAGCGAATCGTTCGGGTTCCACGTTGTTGCCACCGGGGAAATCGACGGCACAAAGAGCATCTGGCCGAAGTAGTTCTGCTGCCCAGTCTTGGTTGTGCTGTCAGCGTTCAGCGTCCCGTTGGGGTTGGATGTCAGGTTGCCCCAGGCATACCAGTTGGTCGACATCGGCTGGTTGCGTCCCGCAAAGGTCGGGCCGTTGGCGGCCAGGCCGTTCACGTATAGGACAAAGGTGTTCATGAACGCCTGATCGTCAGCGAGATTGCCGTTCGTGCCGTCGCACGAGCAGCCAGTTTCTATGAACATGACAGGTGCAGTGTTGTTCTTCTCGATGAAGCCGAAAAAGGTATTCCAGGCGGTTATCGCGCTCGCTCCGCTGTCTGGCGACACGCTGGTCACGTTGGTCGGATAGAGGTCGACGCCGTACGCCACCTTGGTCGCTACCGGGCCAGCGCCGCCACCGACTGGGGAGGCCGCCACTGCCGACAGGTCCATCATACCGCTGCCGGTCGATAGCGGCTGTCCGTTTAACAGAGTCGCGGTCCTATTGATTGGCCCCGGAACGAACTCGATCACACCCGGATTGACCACTGCAACGTCGTTGCCGACCTCCTGCGCGATGCAGAGCCAATCGGTGTCGCCGTTGCCACAGTTCCAGCAGATCGCAGCGTTGGTGCCCCCGCTGTTGGGATTGGGCTGGCCGGTGTAGGTGCCAGAGACGATCGGCTCGTGGTGGATCTGGTAGCCTATGACAGTCGAATTATTGGCGTATCGCTGCAGCAGCGATACCGTGTTTTGCAGAAACTGCAGATAGGTGACGTTGCCGCCGTCGTTACAGCCGTCGTCATTCCCTGAGTCGCCGCCGCTATCATAGGGCAGGCCGTTTGCCTGGCGCGACCAGCACGGACTGGTCGGAGAGACCGGGATCTCGTTGCCGCGGTGCGAAAGGATGACCTTCAGATTGTTGGCGCTGGCGTTGGCCACGCACACGTCGATCTGCGCGAAGGTATTGCAGCCGTTCGGTGGAGAGGGCGCAGTCAGGTACTTGTCGCGCCAGTCGATGACCACGCAGTTGAACTGGCCTTGCTGACGGATCGCCGCCATCGTCCCGTCGTTGGGAGCGCCGAGGAACTGGGTGCAGGCGAAGCGCTGCGGGTTATTCGAGCCGTCGAGAAACTGGTTGCCGCTGACCGTGAAATAGCCCGAGCTGAGTATCGCGCCGGTTGGCGTTGTCGGAAACGGGCCGAATGCCTGGGAGTTAAAGCCGCTGCTGAATGGGGCAGCGGCGCCGATCAGAACGGCGAGCAGCAGAAAGAGCAGCGCTGTGAGCGATCTCATCCGGCATCGCTCACGGGAACGACCGATGATAATTCACCTGTACCACCGCTGAGAACGGCGTGCCGGCCACGCTCGATGTGACCAGCGTAACATGACCTCCCGACGCCACTGTGTTGGCGGCGGTACATGTCGCCGTCGTATCGGTGGCCGACGAGACAGTGATGTTGGAGCATCCGGTGACGGGCGAGCCATTCACCTGTGCGGTGACAACGAACGACGGCGCATTGGTGCCGCCCGTATGGTAAGTGATCGAGTCGATTGTGCCACTGGCCCACGGCCATGTCTCTTGCGGGACTGGGGCAGTATCATTTGTCACGGTGACATTGGCAGGCCACCAGAGTGTGGCGGTCTGGATAGCGGTGCCCATGCTCAACGTGCTGCCGGTAAGGGTTAGCGGAGCCGTCGCCGATAGCGTGCCCCCACTTGCACCGACCAAACATGTGGCGCAACCGATGGCGCCCGTGCCGCTGTTGAAGGTGATCGGCGAAGTGCCGCTGAAGCTGGTCAGCGACGCGAACGGGCCAAGCGTGAAGCCGTTAAAGCGGCCGAACATGCCCTGCGTCGTGCACCAGATGCTGCCGTTGGTCGGTGATGTCGGAGCAGTGCCCTGCGGGCAGAAGATGTTGGCGCCACCCGTGGTGGAGGCCGCAGTCGTCAGCGGGCCGGTCAGCGTTGCCGAAGCCATCGTTGCCAGGCCGGTGGTGACCGGGCTGCTGAGCGTGGCGGATGGAATGGTCAAACCGGCCGGCAGTGTGGTCGAGAGGGATGGAATGGCTGTGCCGTTGGTCGACAACACCGCGTTGTTCACCTGCGCCAAGCAAGTGACAGACGTTCCGGCTGTCGAGTAGTAGGCAATGGCTGGTGCGCTGACGCAGTTGCCGACTGTGCCGCCGCCGCCTGAACCGCCGCCTGGCGGAACACCGCCGTCGATCGCGGTGCCGCTGGCTGATGCGACAATGGCGTTGCCGGCGGTGAATGTGCCGGTGGCAGTCAGCAGCCGCGAGCCGTTGCCCTGGCCGGCTACCGTACCCCCGAGAAAGACCGACTGGCCGGCGACGTTGATCTGGAGCGTGGATGGATTCGACAGCTGAACCCATGTGCCGTTGTCGTTGACATAGGAGAAGCAGCCAGTGCCGGCGCCGTTTGCCTCGCTGCCGTTGCGGCAGTCTGGCGACCACGCGAACGATCCCTGTGCGGCGCTGCCGGGCAGAGAACCTGTGTTGATCGGATCAAACACCGTGACGCCGCCAAAGGTCGTGGTGGCCGCATTTGGCGCAATCTGGAAGCTGTTGCCGGCGCTGCTGATGGACGGTGCGGTGACCGCGCCAGTGACGATGAGCGTGCCGCCGACTGTGCTGTTGCCCGAGGCGGCAAGTGTGCCGGTGAGGGTCGTGCTGCCGGCGCTTAGCGTGCCGCTGATCGAGGTGTTGCCGGTGATGGTGGTGGCGTGAAGCGTGCTGGCGCCGGATACGGAGAGGCTGGAGTTGAGCGTGGCCACGCCGCCGACAGTCAACGTGCCATTCAGGTTCGCGTTGCCGCTTGCCGAGAGTGAGGCGACGCTGGCCGGCACGCCGGCCGACATGATCTGGCTGATGGAGAAGTTGACCGTCTGATTGGACCGTGACGGGCCGGTGGCCTGCTGTCCAAGGATGATATCGGTCGGCTGCAGATTGTTGCCATTCTGCTGGCACGCGACCGCGTTCGGCGCGGTCGTGAGACAGGCGGGCTGGGCGTGGCCCGACACCACCGAAAGAGCCAAGAGGATAGCATTGATCAGGAGAGCGATCAGATAGCGTCCAGGCATGCGCAGCACTCGGCCAGTGTGTGTGCGCTCTCAGACGCTGAAAGCTGAAGAACCTATAGCAATATTGTGAGGGCGTGCCATAGGAAGATGACCCAGAGCACCCAGCGGATCACGGCGAAACCTGCCGCTGGTAACGCTCCATAACCTCCGGCGGAGCGGTGCGCTGAAAGTTTTGGAGCGCTCGCCTCGACGGTTGCGGATTGATGGTCTGCCGCAGGTAGTATCGCTGAAGGCCGGGCGGAACGCCGAGCTTGGTCATATCGGCCACCGCGCCCTCTGTGTCCCCTGCCCTGATCTTCTCTCGGACGCCAGGCAGAGCATGCTGAATGGCATACTTCTGCCGCTCGTCCTGCGCATGAATCTCGCCTGCCGCTGGGCCGCCAGGATAGCCTTGGCTGACCTGTGCCAATCCAGTCAGTGGGGCGAGCACTTTCGCCGCTGAGATGCCGGGATCGGCTTGCGTTGGCTTCCCCTGGATGTGCTGCTGGTACATCTCATGCAGTCCTTGCAGCGTCGATGTCGGTCCCAGGTTCTCGCCGATGTGCTTCACGATCGCACCGGCCGTGTCGACGTAATCGCCGATCGTCCGCGGGTTCGGCGGCAGCAGCTCACGGCCCAGACTATCGTGGCCCATGATCAATTCGATGATCGGCCGCACCAGCGGCGACGCCTTGTTCATCAGCATGGTGCCAGGCTTGGCGAACCAGCCCATGAACTCCTCGCCCACCTTGCCCGGCGGCAGCCGCAGGTAGACACCGCGGCCAGTGGAGTCGGTGCCGGCGTAAACGCGGTCTTGCTTGCCCGGCTCGTTCCAGTGCTGCGGCAGCACTCCAAAGATCGATAGCGGGTTGGAGCCGGCATGCGCGACGGCTGATGTGGCTTCGTCGTACCACTGGTTGAACACGTCCTGCGCGGCTTGCGGCAGGCCGGACGTTTGCGATTGGCGCATCACCTGTAGACCAGCCTGCAGCAGCGCGTTCGCCGAATAGAACAGGCCAACATCCATGGCGAAGGCGGTCAGCGCCTTGCGGCGGAGCGCAGACTGCGCCGACTTCGCTGCCTCCGGCCCAGCCATCTGCTCGATGCGGGCGCGGATCTGCGATGGCGCGCCGTTGAACATGTCCTTCATCACGCCGAGGTTGCCGAGCGTGAAGGACCGCGAGAACAGCAGCAGGTTCGCCATCATGTTGGCTTCGCGGCTCAGATGCTCCGGCGGCAATGCGCCCGCGTAACGGTTCGCGAGGTGCGCCGCCATCGTGCCGGCCACGTCAGGCTCGAAGCCCTTGGCAATGAACTTGGACCGCATGCCGTCGTAGAGACCGACCTGGAGATTGAACACCTGATCCCAGAGCAGCCGCTGGTGCATCTGGTCCCAGGCGTGCGGTATCGCCATGATGGTGCGCCGCAGCGCGCTCTCTACCGGCGGCTCGCGCGCCTGGTCGGCAATCGAGGCTACGTCGACCCAGCCGCGCCGGCCGAGCGGCGAGAGGCCGTCGCGCACTGCCTGTTCCATGTAGCTGCGATCACCACGCAAGCGGCCACCATCGCGTATTACCTGCAGCGTCAGCACACGCATCGGCATGACCGGCAGTGACCGGCCCAGTTCCACGGCAAGGTGGATGAGCGGCGAATACATGATCGCGGACATGATGCCGCTTTTGAGGTTCTGCGCCGCGCGATACCACTCCGGCGACTTCTTGCTGAGTACCGCTTTCAGCGGCCCCTCGAACTCCTTGGCGACGTGCAGCGCCTGCCAGCCGGTGCCGGTCCAGCGACGGAACGACGGATGGTCAGCCATGGTGAAGTAGTCGCCTGGATTGAGCAGGCCGGGGATGTCGCCGCGCACCATCAGGTTGACGCCGGTTTGCTTGCCGACTTCATCGATCCGGTTCATCAAATCGGTGCCGACGATCGCCCGTTCCGAAAATGCCAGCCGCGCCGGCAGCGAGCGAATGTCGCGGAGCAGTTGCGCCCCCTCGCCCAGCTTGGCTCGCGCTGCGGCTTCGGTCTCCTCCGGCGTCAGATGCTCGCGGCTCATCGGGCCGGCGGTGGTCAGGTTCGCGCCGCGGCCATCGATGCCGATGCTCGCGGTGGGACCTCCGCTGCCTGGCCGCTGAAAGCCGTTCTCCTCAGACCACATCAGGATCTGCCGCGGCATGTAATAGGGCAGCCCCTGCGCTTGCGGCGCGACCATGCCGCGCTCCTGCATCCGCCGCCACACATCCTGCGAGATGGCGTCCAGCGAGTCGATGACCTGGCGCTGGCGTTCGTTCAGCCCGGCCAGTCCCGTGCCGCCGCTGTCGAACTCGGCGCGTGCCGCGTCCCGCATCTCAGGCGGCATCTGGCGCAGCTGCTGCTCAAACACCGACTGCGCGTCGAGCGCGCGGCCCATCGCATCGCGTTCCTGGCGAGGGAACGCACCCTCGATTTCCTTGTCAATTTCGCCAAATCGATAGTTGATTTGGCGCAATCCATTGGCGAAATCGGCCGCAAACGCCTGAGAACGTTTCGTGCCCGACTGCATCGGTGCAACGCCATCGGCGATCGTCTTGGCCAGTGCGCGCGAACTGTCGCGCAGCCGCGTCAGTGCCGGCGCCAGCGGGCCGAACGCCCGGCGCCATGCCTCTGGATCAACCAACGCTCCGGGGAAGCTATACAGCGTCCCCTGCCCTGTCGTGTCTGGCGCGAACAGCCCTTCGTTCGCGGGCTTCTGCGGTGCTTCAGATTGCAGTGCGCCGCGGCCCTGCGCGTCTCGTGCGGCCTGTGCCTGGACGGCTGACGCCTCCATGCCGGGCATGCCGATCTGGTTCGGGTCGTTGCGGATGGTCGGTTCGGCGCCGGCCTTGGCGCGTGGTTCGGCTATTTGTCGCCCGAGGAGGTCAGCCGCAGGCGTCTTGCCGTTGGCACGGTCCCATATCTCAGACCATTGTGGATTGCGCTCGTTGCCGAATCGTTCGGCCATCCATTGGTGCATTGCGTCGCGCACCTTTTCGCCGCCCCGATTGGCTGTCGGATAGCGCATCGTCCAGTCGTAATCACCGTTGTGAGCAGTCTGTTCAATGAATCCAGACTTGCCGCGGCCTAGGTTGAAGTAGACCCTCTGCTTGCCGCCTTGCTCCCACGGCCTTGCGATTCCCGCTTCTGCGCTGACCGCTTCGCCGCGTCCTGCATCCCCAGCAGCACGTCCGCGTGGTCCTTCAGCTTCTTGGCCGACACCTTCAGGTGGTGCGGCAGGTGCGGGTCGTTCAGCACCTTCACCGCGTTGCTGCGCTGCTGCAGGATGTGTCTCCTCGCGATGCTCACGCTCTAAATCCTCCAGCGTCCGCGCCTGCGACTGGCCGTAGAACTCTCGCGCGTTCCACGGTGACGGCGCAAGTCCTGCTTCCGGCTCCGGCTTGTGCTCTCGCGCGCCACGATCCAGTTCGCGCTGCGCGTCGAGGAAGCCTGCTTCCTGCTCCGCGATCTCGCGCGCCCGGTCTTCGGTCGATAGCCGGTCGTGCAGCTCGTCGTAGAACTGATCGCGCGTCTTGCCGCGCGTCTCGATCTCGTGCGTCGTGGCGAGGCGATCGACTTCCTCATTGCGCCCGACCGCTTCCTGGTAGTCCTGCACGCGATCGAAGTCTTGCTGGCTGTACCGCTTGGTGCCGGTGTGGTCATCGCGGATGGCGTCGAGCAGCGCGTTTGTGTCGGGCCGGGAGGCATCGGGTAGATAGCCGGCCTGCCACGCTGCGTGCGCCGCGTCGTCCAGTGTGGCGCCGCGCTTGTTGTTGATCAGGCCGGGGCGCCCTTTGCTGCCGCCGAGAATGGCGTTCAGATCGCCGCCTTCATCCTTGATGCCGCCGTTCTGCTTCAGCCATTCCACTAGCCGCATCGGCTCGCGCGGCAGCTTCTCGAATGGCGTCGGCTCACCGCGGCGCGGTGGTGGAGCTGGTGGCGTCGGTGGCGTCTCCTCTGGCGCCTGCCCTTCGCGTATCTGCTTGTTTAGGTTGCCGAGATATTCGCCAGCTGGCAGCACATCGTATTTCGACTTGTCGATGGCGTCGGCCGTCTGCTTCTCGAATGTCTCGAGAACAGGCTGGCCTGTCTCCTTACTGACCGCGACCCAGCTTCCGGCCGGTCGGTTTGTTGCCTTGTCGACTTCAGGAGCCGGCGCATTTGCCGCTTCCTCCGCCTTCGATAGCTCCGCCTCCTTCGCGCTGACTTCCGCCAGGCGCTGGCGCACGTCGGGCGGTGTAGGTGGTGGCGTCTCCATGCGCGCGGCTGGCAACGGCGGCTCTGTTGCCGGTGTGCCTGCGGGTGATGGCGGAGGTTGCTGCATCGGCGCGGCTGGCGTGTCTGTCGCCGCCTGCTTCTTCAGCGCCTCGATCGCCGATCCAGCGGGCGCCTCCGGTGCCGGCGCGGCTTGCTGGTGCAGTTCGTCCAGCGCTGCCTGCTCCGGCGTTTGCGCGCGAGCGCGCGCTTCGCTTGCAACCGCATCAAGCGTTGGGGTAGCAGAACGCTGCGGTAGCGTCTGCGCCGTAGCCTGTGGCTCCGGTCTTACTCCGGGCGGAGACACCGGAGCCGCAGGCGCCTCATGCATCCGCATTCCACCGCCCATCAGTTCCGGTGCCAATGCACCGGAGCCGGCCATCTCCATCACTTGTCCGACAGTCTTCGCTGCGCCCTCGCCCGCGTATCGCTTCGTCGCCTCGATCGCTGCTTCCGACAGCCCGGCCCAGCCGGCATTCATCGCCGCCATCGGCACGATCGGCTGCGTCAGCCCACTCATGCCGTGCTGCGACAACCATTGACCGGTGCCCGACTGCGGATTAACCAGCGGTGGCGTTGAGGCATATGCCTTACGCATCGCCTCTTGGATTTCTGACGTGTCCGCTGGCGCTTGCGACTGCGGAATATCGGCAGCCTCCGCTTCGGGCGACGAAAGCACCTTCGCCAGATCAGCGCCGTTGCCGACTTGGATCTGCGGCTGCGCAGTGCCCTCGTCCCTCTCCGCCATCGGCAGCTGCTTCACCGCCTCTGCGTTCGTCAGCGGTCGGCCTTCGTCTTGCTGCTGGAACAGCGCCCACGGCCCAGTCTGTTGCGGCTGCTTCTGAAACTGCGTCCACGGCCCAGAAGGCGGCGGTGCTTCGGCGGCCTTCCGCTGCTGATAGTCCTGGCTGACGTGCTGGACGTACTGTGCGGTCTTCGGCCCCCACTCCTGCGTGTTCGGGCCACCGTGATAACCAGCGACTGCCAGCCGATCGTCACCCAGTTCGCCCGACAGCACCTTGAGGTACTTTGCGGTGCCGTAGATCGACTGCCGTGCGTTGAACGGGTCGGTCATTCCAACGGAGCGCGCGGTGCTAGGCAGGAACTGGCCGCGGCCCAGCGCCCCGGCCGGCGACACGGCCATATCGTTGCCGCGGCTTTCTACGCTGTGGACGGATCGCAGCAGATCGGGATCGACACCGTTCTGCTTACCCGCATCGTCGTAGAAGCGGTCGAGGTCGCCGCCCTGAAACTCTGTCCAGGGGCCGGCCATCTACTGTTGCGGCGCCCAGTTCGCCTGGTTGCCTGGGTCGCCTCCCTTGAAGACGTAGCCTTGGAGAATGTCGCCCGGCTTGGGGATCGGCGGCGGTGCGGCGGCAGATGGCTGAGACGCCGGCTGAGACGATGGTGGCAGTTGCACTTGGGACTGCACATTGCTCTGGGACTTTGTCGCCATCTCGATGGCTTTGTCCCATTTGATCCCTGGATTTGCGTTGATGATATTGCCAGCGCTCCGCAGTACTTGGCCGCTGGCTCCCTGGATCATCCCCTGAGTCTTTAGATCCTTGGTCTGAGCAAGCGCCTGCTTCTTCATCTCGAGCAGCGCGTTCTGATTCGCCGTCGACTGGTCAAGCCGCTGGGTCGTCGCTGAGTTGACGCCAGGATGGAATATCGGCTCGCCGCCAGTCTTCGGCATGTAGTACATGCCGGGGATGTGGTCGCCGTTCTCGCCGCTTCCGTAGCCCGGCACCCAGCGCCCCTGCTGCACTGCCAGTGCATCTTTAGCGGTCTTCTCGCCAAACTCGTCTTGATGCAGCGCAAGATTGCCACGACCGATATCCAGCTGCCCCTGGTGGATAGGCATCATCTGCTGGAACTGGCCTTCCTGTGCCTTCCAGTGCTCCTGCTCAGCTGACAGATGCTTGTCCTGCTGCTGCAGTTGCTGCTTGTGGTAATCAGCCTCGTTCGCCAGCCGGATTGCCGCCTGCCGTTCGGTCTCTGCCTGATGCCGTTCGTAGGCGTTTTCGCGCTGTTCTTTGCTTGCCGCCTGCAATCCCTGTAGCGCACCGCGGCCAATGTTGACGCCAGCGTTCGGCGAGTTGCCGCCCATGATGCCGAGACCAGCGTACAGCAACGCACGCGACCAGTCGCGACCATCAGATGGCGGAGCAACTGGTGCACCCATGCCGCCCATCGGAGGAGGGGGCCCGTCGTCGCCCATGCCAGGCACACCGCCATCGTCCAATCCGACACGGCCACCGCTGGCCTGCTGGCCGCCAAAGCTGGCAGGCGCACCGATGCCCGGCCAATTGCCTGCGTTGAAGGCATTCAGATAGTCGCCGTACGGACCAGTCGCGAGCGGCATGCCTGTAGGAAGCGCAAAGCCATAGGGTGACATCATGCCCTCGGTTGCGACTGCTGGTCCCGGCGGCTGCGCAGCTGGCGCCGGAGAGGCTGAAGGTGGAGCGGATGCTGCAGGGGCGGGTGCTGGCGGCGGGCGCGCCGACGCGGCGGTGCTCGATAGATAGTCGCTCAGTCCTTGCGGCGTTCCGGCGGTCGGCGCCCCCATGCCACCACCACCGTTCGACAGCACTGGCACTTGGGGCGATCCGGCATAGGAGCCTGGCTTGAGCGTGACAGAAACCGGAGCCGAACCGCCTGCGGCGCGGCGCGGGATGTGACCGCCACGTTTGGCAAACGCCGCAATAGTGCCGACGATCTTGATAACGTCACTAATGGCTTGCGCAGCCTCTTGGCCACCGCCGCCGCCGCCGGTCGTGGTAGAAGTCGAACCGTAATTCTTCAGCACGTTCATCCCACCGTGCGACACTGATCCTTGAGGGACGATGCTCATGCTGACATCGGGCACGTTGGGCATGCCTTGCGGCAGCGCAATCGGCTGACCCATGCCACCGCCAAAGGCACGATGTGGAATGGAGCCGCCACGAGCAGCGAACGCTCCCGCATCGACTACGCCAGCGCCGGCATCGAAAGCTCCTGTGTCGACTACGCCAGCGCCGCCCCCTGCGCCGGTCAGCCACCCGCTGTTGCCAAAGGCACCTGTCTGGCCCAGCAGTCCCGCCGTAGCCAGCGCCCCGCCGGCAACCTGTGAGCCGACGCTTGGTCCTGGCACAGTCGTTGTGCCGGTGCCGCCCGCGTTGGCACCCAGCCCCTCCGCAATGTTCGATTCCCAGCCAGCCGTCTGAAACGGCCACGATTGCTGAGCGATGAACTGCTCGTACGGAATGTTCAGCGATTGCTGCGCCTGCTGTTGCTCGAGGCCACCCACGCCGAGCAGCGCATTCGCGCCAGTCAGTGTCGAGTTGAGCGCTTCGTTGCCGAGGTTCGCCATGCCGTAGCCAGCCTGGCTGTTGAGCCATGCATTCGCCTCATTGGCGCCGAGGCTCATCTGCCCCTGCTGGCCAAGCATGTTGGCGATGTTGTTGTAGATGCCGGCGTTCATCTGCGATCCCTGCAAGCCAAGCCCGGCCTGCTGCATCGCGGCATTGGCAGCATTCTGATACAGGTTGCTTGCCAATCCTTGGCCCTGAAGCTGCGCCTGCTGGTTCGAGAGCTGCGCTTGCTGCTGCTGCTGCGCGGTCTGCACTGCCTGGCCGTAACCTTGGCTTTCCAGCCCGGCGATAACCGGCGCCTGCGCCAGCTGCTGCTGATTGGCCAGCGATGACTGCGCCAGCGCCTCACGATCGCCGCCATAAGCTCCCGCCGATACGGCGTTGCCGGCCAGTTGGTTCGCCTGCTGCGCGTTCTGGTTGTTGAACTGTGCCTGCGTCGCACCGACAACCTGGTTCAGATACGGGTTGAGGTACTGGTTGATCTGCGACGAACCGAGCTGCTGGAATGGCGATACCGTTCCCAGCGCCTGCTGCGCGATGCCCTGTTCTTTGTTCAGGTTCTGATTGGCAGGCGTGAAGAATTGGTTGAGCAGGTTCGGATTGTTTTGCGCAATGCCGGCCTCCTGCTGTGCCCACCAGTCCTGCGCATTCTGATACGGCTGCAGCGTAGGCTGCAGCGGTGCCGTCGCGTTGTTTATGTACTGAGCGGCGCTGTTAATGTACGGCGACGCGACGCCTTGTGCGCTCTCGATGTTGCTGATGGCGCCTAGCTGATCGGGCGATAGTCCCGCCTGAAGGTTGCCGGTGTATTGCTGAAACGGCTGCGCGGCAAGGTTCTGAGCGTTCTGAACCGCATGGGTATAGGCGTCCATGAACTGCTGCGGAGGCGCATTGTTCTGGACGGTCGTGTTACTGCCGCTTGATCCCTTGCCCATCCGTCGCGTTCTCCACACACAGTTCGCCAATGACGAAGCTGGCGCCGACGCGACGCGCGTAACGGCTATACAAGCGCTCCTTGCCCTCCCGCTCTTTCAGGGTCTCGATCGTGAGGACAACAGGCACCCCGTTGGCTTCATACCAGAAACGACAGAACTGCAACAACCGGAAGGCGTGCCGGCTGCGGCGATGGGCAGGATGCACATAGAGAAAGCGATCAACGTATAACCAGTAGTTCGAATACCAGTGGGTCATGGCATCCAGGTAAACCGCCGCCTCGATCCGGCCCGGCCCATCGATCAAGCCAATGACAGCCGGCGGATCAGACGACCGCCAGCATGCGCGCTTCAGGAGATCGATGACCTTGGCCGGCGCCAGCGGGAAAAGGCCATTATCGGCCGCAGCGACCCAACAAAAATCGCAGAGCCGGTCCAGGTCGGACGGTTGGGCGAGCCGGACCCTGTCAGGCAGCTTCAACGCTTTGCCCGCGCGGCTTGAACGTGCCGGCTGCGCCGAGCGCAAAATAGGCGCCGACCTGGGGGAAGTTGCGGCCGTACATGTTCAGCTTCGGCCCGAGGCTTTCGAGCGTCAGCACGTCCCACCGCATGATGATCCGATGGCCGGCGGCGGCTTCCGCCGTCTCATGCGTCCACTTGGCGAAGTTTGCCAGGCGCCGGCTGTAATGCGCCCGCGGATGGTCGGGCACCGCGGCAATGTCCTGCGGCAACGTGCGCGCGTGCGGCGCCAGGCCGAACCACACCACCGAGATATACGGCTCGTCCGACACTTCGGACTGAGCGAAAGTCATGCCAATGCTGGCGTCGATCACGCCGGCCGCGCCGTCGATGATGCCGGCGATGGCGCCGGCTTGGCGCTGGCAGCACTTTTCGATCAGCGTCCGAATCTTCGGTTCGGAAAGTGCCAGCACTTCGCTCTCGGCGAGGATCTGCGGTACGAGGGTCAGGAGACCGGGAATGTCCGCGTCGGTGGCGCGACGTACGCCGTGCGGGTTGTTCATTGTTTGCTGCCAACCGGTGGTTCGAGTCCTTTCAATTCCTTGATGTGCCGCTTCCGCAGCTCCATGGTGAACAGGTCCATGACGCGGTGTGCGCTTTTCAAATCATTCCTTCCTGTGAACTGCATCACTTGCTCTGGTGTCATTGAGTATTCGCCGTGGCTCAGTGCGACTTTGGTTGTTGGCTGCTCGCCCTGCTGCACTCCGCCGCCCTTGGCTTGATACTCGCGTGGCGGAGCCGGCGGACGCGGTGGCCCGTGACCGGCGCGACCATGGGGCTGCGCAATGCCGTGCGGACCACTTCCCAGCATGGCGTTGATCACACGAGCGCCCATGAGGCTGTTGCCCTCGCCCAGCCCGGCAATCTCCTCCGCCGGCAGGATATAGCTATCCGACAGCGCCGTGCCCTTGAGCGCATCGGCACGGCCGGCGGTAGCGCCATGCAGGTAGCCGGTCATTGGTCCCGCGTCAGCACCGCGCGCTTCCGATCGCGTCCACCACGGCTCAGCCTGCGACAAACCCATGCCGAGCATCCCACCACCCATGTCGCGGTGTGCAACCGGGCCACCAGCCGCCTGGCCCATGGCCGGTGCTTGCTGCTGCGGAACCGCCTGCTGCACTTGTGGCACCATATGCTTCTGCATCAGCGCCCGCTTGACCATCTTCCCCTGCGGAGAATTGCCCATCACCATGGCCATTTCCTGCAGCTTCTCGGTCGGCATCTGCGCGTAACGTTGCAGCGTCTGCGCTATCATCGGCGAGGCCGTGGATGCCGATGGCGTTATGCCGCCCAGTGCCGGCGGATTGAGCGCGACGGAGCCGGCAGTCGGATCGATCATCCCACCACCATCGTAGCCGATCGGGCCACCCATGCCGCGGCTCTCGCGATGCTTGAACAGCTTGCACCAGCCCTGCGAACTGACTTCGCCCGCCACCACCTCGCAGCTATGCGGCGCGCGGAAGTGCGAGCAGATCCCGCAGTGGGCACTCGGCATACCGTGGCCGTACTGTACCTCGGGCGAATCTTTGCTGTGCTTGATGGCGCCGCCGTCCGCGTGATGCTGCGCCCACTTGTTCGCGATGGCGATGCTTTCGCCTTCATCGACACCAGATTTTAACACCGCGTTAGCAATATGTGCTGCGTGCTCAGCTTTCGCGCCGTGCAGTGCGTGGTTGTGCTTTTGAAAGGACTGCCCAGACCACGGCATCAGTGTTTCGCCCTTCGCTTCTTCGGCGCCGGCTTCTCCTCCGCCGGCCGGAACTCGTTCGGACTCATGTTGGAGATGAAGTACCGATCGTCCACCACTTCCCAGATATCTATGCCGTGCTCCCGCCGCCGCCGCGCGCCGGGCCGGTCGCCCTTGCGATAGGTGTGGCTCCTCGACATTGGCGTGGAGTCAAGTTCGACAATCACGCGGTCCCGATCCACGACCTGGACCACCACTGCCTGCATGATCTCACCCGGCAAATGAACGGTTAAATACTGATCAATATTGGGACGGACGAGGCCACGAGCCGATGTAAAGCGAGGCAGGACGGGCATTGCGTTCCTGTAGCAAAATGCGCCGCTTCACCACAAGAACGCTGGTTGTGCAACGATGGCGCGCGTCGGCGGTGCTGTCACTGTCGGAACAAAGCCGGTGAACGACACCGAGCCAACACCGGGCGCGACAGCCACGTTGTAAAGCGGCGTCGGCGCGAGGCCAGTGAAGGTGATCGACCCGACGCCAGGAAGCAGGCTTTCATCCGCAGATGGAGCCTGCCCCGTGAAGACGACTGATCCGACACCTGGGGATAGCATCTCATCGAGGCTTGGCGCCAAGCCAGTGAATATGATCGAGCCAGCATCTGGGAATAGGCTCGATACGGTGGCGGAGTAGTCGCGCAGCGGATGCGGAATGAGCGGTCGCGGGCCACGACCCAGCTGACGCGGAAGTCTCGACGCTACCGCTTCAGCGAAAAGCGACGGAGCGTTGCCGGTAAAGACGATCGCGCCGACACCAGGCAGAAGCGCTTCGTTTACTGACGGCGCCAGCCCGGTGAACAGCACCGATCCGGCGCCGGGCAACAGCGCTTCATCTGCGGATGGCGCCTGCCCTGAAAACAAGATCGAGCCAGCACCGGGCAACAGGCTTTCGTCGGCTGACGGAGCATTGCCGGTGAAAAGGATCGAGCCGGCGCCGGGAGCTAAACTTTCACCGACCGAAGGAGCCAGGCCAGTGAAGACGATCGATCCAGCGCCAGGCTGTACAGCTTCGTTTGCTGATGGCGCCTGTCCTGTGAACAGGATCGAGCCAACGCCGGGAAGCAGACTTTCATCGGCTGAAGGAGCCAGGCCGGTAAAGACAATCGAGCCAACGTCCGGTGCGACCGTTATGTTACTGGCTGGCGTAGAATAATCGCGGATTGGCCGCGGTGTGATGCGCTTGCCACCGATCCGACCTGGGCGCCTGATCAGCTTAGGATTGTCGCCATAGACTGACGGCAGTACCAGCGGCGCACCTTGCGTGAGAACGGTGAAGCCGCCGTTCATCACGCCCACAGTATAGGTGCCGTTCCACGAGGCCGGAATGTTCGTCAGGATTTGCGCCTGAGTGATCCCGCCGCCGAAGATTATCCGGTCTGGATCAGACCCAGGATAGGTGATCTTGATGAGACCATAGCCGCCCCGAACAGCGGACTGCCCGCCGGCCGAAGATCCGCCTCCACCACCCGGAGTACCACCAATACCACCCGTGGTGCCTCCGTTTGCCCCAGGTGGAGTGCCACCACCACCACCGCCTCCATTGTCGAAGTCGTCACCGCCGTTGCCGCCAGCTCCGCCACTGGAACCAGCGCCAGCCCCGCCCGAACCATTTCCACCAGGCGCACCAGCACCCGCGCCGCCCGTGCCGCCTGTGCCCGCAAAGCCATTGCCGCCATTGCCGCCGTTGCCGCTGACAGGAGAATCCTGCCCAACAGCGCCGCCGCCATTACCCCCACCGCCCCCACCTCCCGTGTTGGGGGCGGCACCACCCAGCTTACCTGCGCCGTTTGGGCCAGCCGCCCCAGCGCCGCCAGCGTTCCCTACCGGCGCGCTCGTTTGTTGACCTGCGCCAGCAAAGGTCGAGTCACCGACCTGAGTCGTTCCCGAGAGACCGCCAGCAGCAAGGACAGTTGCAGTGCTAGAGAACCAAGTATTGCCGCCAGCCTGTGATGCCGTTACGCCCGGAGCGCCAAGGTTAAAACTGACCCCGACACCTAGAGTTAGGCTAAGTGAATTCTTCCGCGCCCATCCCGCGCTGCCGCCACCAGTCCCCCCTACGCCGCCTGCGGGACCGGCGCCGAAACAGTCAACAGTGGCGGTGGCCGTTGAGGGCGGCGTAAAAGTCCCGGCGCCAGCGCCGACAATGTAGATCGTGGTCACAGAGCGCGGCCCTCTGGCCGGACGCCGCTTACATCAGAGCGAGGCCGGCTGACTCCAGCAGGAAAGCATGAACCGTCATGCTGCCGGTCGCGACCGTCTGCGTGAAGAACATATCGAACGTGTTGCTCGCAGTCAGGTCCACGTTGCCACCCACTGCCGGCGCGCTGCCAGGACCGCCAGACACCGACGAAATGAACTCGCCATTGCCCCCCGTGGTGACTGATGGAGAACCAACGACAGCGACCGTCGTAAAGTCCGAGAAGCCAATGAAGTTCCCTGATGAGCCACTTGCGCGACAAGTCAAGTTGATCACGAGGCGCCAGGGCACAGTCGTTTGCGCCGTCGTGTTCAGGTTCATTGGGCCGGAGTCGAAGACCACAGTGCTGCCGAGCCGGATGTCGAAGCGAGCCGTTCCAGGCGTGGTCACCACACACGAGATGCGCCCATGCGCAGTAATGCGGAACACCGATCCCACCTGGATCGAGTTTGGCGGAAACGTCAGCTTCGCCGTGACGGGAAGGCAGGTTGCCGCGGAGGCGGCAGTCAGCGTAGGGCCGTCTGCAGTGGCGATTGCAAGCGGTGCAAGATAACCGGAAGCCATGTTCTCGCTCCTACGGAGAGTGTGTGATGGTGAAGATGCCGGAGGCGTTCATGGTGACAGTCAGCGTGCCGCCCGCTCCGGTGATTGATGAGCCGCCGCCAAGGTCCGAGTAACACAGCAGCAAATCGCCAGAGACGAGACCGCCACCAGCGCGCCGCACGATGACGCCATACCTGAACGGACCAGCGGTGAACGAACTCCACGCCGGATTGGCGGAGGTGAACGTCACCGTGGCCGTCGTTAGCGTATCGGTCTCGCTGGCCAGCGTTATGCCGCCCACCGTGTAGCCACCGGCCGTCGTCAGCTCATTGGCGCTGACGTTCGAGTAGGTCGTGTCCGTGTTCGGCGCTGGCGTGTAGGAGTTTGTAACGAGGATGATATTATAGTTGTCGGTCGACAGGTTGAAGCTGCCCTTGGATATCCCAAGGACCGCATTCGAGTAGACAGTCCATGCTCCGGCGGCCATTCGTCAGTTCCTCATAGCCAATAGGGTTATGCAGCCATCGGCGAGCGTTGCGTCCTGCGTCGGCGCAACACGTTGCAACACGTCTCCCGCAATCAGCGTTCCGCCAGCACCAGCTAGCACACAGCTGCTGTGTGACGCTGGCGTGATCGTGACGGTGCCGAGCTGCGTCAGCACGCCGCTCGATATGCGGTTGAAGGTGAAGACGGCGTTCGCGGTCGCCTGCGTCGCGTCGTAGACCACCGCGCCGGTCAGTCCGGCCGGGAGGGAAATCGCGAACGGCAAGACCAGGTGCATCAGTTCGCCACTGCCCGGCTTGCCCTGGAACGGGAAAGCGATCGGCAGCTGCTGCACTTCGGCCGGCAGCTGGGAATAGGCAATATTGCCGGCGACCGTTGCGCCACGCAGGGCCTGCTCCAGCGCGGCGAGGAGCCGGTTGCCTTCCGTCTGCTGCGCGACAATCTGGCCGAGGTTGATGTTGCTGCCGGACATCAGAAGCCCCGCCCGTCAGCCGCGATGCGATAGCGGATGCGGCCGATCCGGTTGAATGTCCCGAGATCGTTGCCCTCGACCTGTATCGCCATCTGCCGCCCGCGGCCGGCGAACAACGGAATGAAGGCGTTGGCCTGGCTCCAGCTGAACGGGCCGACCGTCGTGTAGCTATCGCTGGGCAGATTGCGGAACAGCAGAGAAATCTGGATCGTCGGGTTGTTCAGCGTGATGAAATCCGGCAGCAGCCAGTCAACGAACTGGATATCCTCGCCGTCGCCGATGAAGAAATCGGCGGTGCGGTAGGACCACGATATCGGCACACCGTTCGCGTCGTAGCCAATCTCGTGCTGCTGCAGCAGGCCGGAAGGATCGGCGCCGACCGGCGTGTTCGGCGACGGCCCGCTTTGCACGTTCTCGAGCAGCCAAGCCGTCCGCTGCAGCTGCGGGGTTATGCTGAAGTCCCACGCCCGATCCACGTAGTTGAACTTGACGCTCCCCTTCGTCACCGATCCCGCGACGTAGAACGAGGAGGATTGCGATAGCGGGAAATGCAGCTCGAACTCGTTATTGGTCGGGCTGCCGCCCATGACGAACAGGCCGGGCTGAGAGAGGTCCCAGTTCTGATAGAGAATGTCCCAGACTTCGCAGTCGACCGGCGTTGGAGCGCCGCCGCCCATGCTCATCTCAAAGAAGCCATGCGGCGATACCCAGAACACCATCTGGCCGATGACCGAGAAAGCGCGCGTTCCGATCAGACCGCAGCCGTACTGCGCGATCGGCTGGAAGCCGAAGACGAATGGCAGTCCCTGATAGGTCATCAGGAAAACGCCTTCGTCCGTCCACAGTATTGCGGCGAGACCAGCAGCCAGGCCGCCGACCAGCTTGTTCCCCTGCGGGATGGTGTAGGAGCCGGCCTGATTGCTTACGGTCGGCGTCCAGTCGGTGAAATCGCCCGCGTTCGACCAGCGCACCAGCAACGGCTGCTGCGTTCCGAGCACTTCGGCCCCCAGCGCCACCACGATGCGCGCCTCGGACAAGACAAAGACAGCGGTGTTGTAAAGCGGCGCGCTGCCGGACACGACCACTGCCGGCGCGATGTCAGGTGGCGTCCACTGGTAAATGCCGCCATTCGTCGGGCTGGCGATCAGCACCTGGCCAAAGTTATCCAGCGACCACTGACGAGCAGGAGTGACAGCGATTCCGCCGCCGGATGACACGCCGTAGAGACCGGACCCGTACAGCCCGGTACCATAGCCGACGAGCACGGTATCCTGCGCAACACTCGTCGGTATCAGATATTCAATCCGCGCATTGCCGCCGTTCACCGCGACCGTCGTGGTCGCATTCGCCGTCGTGGCCGCCGCGATCGTGAAGCTGTTGGCGTCCGGCGCCGTCAGCACACTGTAGGGGCCGCTTACTGTCAGGCCGGCGAAGGTGGTTGAGACGGTGGCGTTATAGACGCCGCCGACGTTCAGCCCATGGTTCGCCAGCGCCACGGTGACGGTCGGTTGGCCGTTCTGGCTGGTATAGGTCGGAACAGCACCGCCATTCGCCACGCTGGCGGTTGCCGGCGTGCCCACATCGAACGAGAACTGATTGGCCCCCGGCTCGCCGCTGACCAGCTGGTAACCGAAAACGATCAGCCCGCCGACCGCAACCGGCACCCCGATATAAACCCAGTCGCCAATCGACGGTGCGGCGCCAGGATCAAGAACAGTGACCACCGACGAGCCGGCGGTAGTTGAAAACGCAACGACTGGATTGGTCGTTGCCGAGAGTGGCGTGATGTCTGACAGGACGCCACCCGTCAGGATCTCCAGCCGCTGCTCGGTGCCAGCCGCCAGGTAGATATTGCTTTCGAGGTCGCTGAAAGCGTGCAGGCCGGAGCACGTGCCGATGAGCGGTGTGCTGGTCATCTGCTGCCAGCCGCCGCGCTTCTCCGGCAAGCCATTCCTGAACCTGATCAGGTTCGACAGCGTCAGCTGAGCCTGATCCAGCGTAGGTGTGTGCTGGGTGTCAATGCCAGGCTTCAGGATCAGCGATCGGAACGGCACCGCTCCAGCTCCCGTAAGCGTCGGCGTAGTGACTGCAGCTCAGCCACCAGCAGCGGCACCAGTTTTGAGTTATCCATTTGCCACGGCTTGCCGCGGCTGCCCTTCGTCACAGCCCACGGAAAGACGCGATGAACCTGCTGCGCGAAGAAGCCGGGCTGCGAGTCAGCATCCGGTGCGTCCTTCCAGCGAAACCAGCGCGGCTTGAGCCGATCGATCATGCGACCGGGATCGTCAATGGCGCCATCATCGAGCTTCAGCGTTGCGTCTGAGGTCGTATTGTAGCTTGTCGAGGGGCCGGCACCGGCCGTTATGCTTCCTGCGACCGCGCCCTGGAACTGCCAAATGGCGTGAAAGCAACTGGTGTTCACGATGTTGCTGATAAAGGACGTGTAATTATGTGCCGGAACCGGCAAAGAGTTTACGGTGACACCAGCCTTGCCGCTGGTATTCGCTTCCAGCGCCACGGTGCAATCTTGCCCAGAAGCGTTGCCATTGACGGTAATGCTCCCGTTGCTATCGATGCCGACCAGCGTCCGAGTATTCGTGTTGTTGACCAATTGCCAGCCGGCATTTCCCGCATTGGTCAGCGTAACAATGTTCGCCGCGCTCAGATTTAGAACGTTTCGCTGAGCGTTGAGCGAGTCCGCCATCGTAATGTTGACGTTGTTCGGCAGGCTGATCGTGCTGTCGAAGGCGACCGGCCCCGAGATGGTAGGAGCGGTCAGCGCTCCGGTCAGTGTCGTGGTGCCCGTGACGGCCAGGTTGCCTGCCGCTGTCAGGTTGCCGGATGCTGAGACATTGGCTGCCGTGAGGTTGCCGACCGACAAACTGCCGAGGCCGAGTGCGAGGCCGCTGACATTGGTGGCGCCATCGGTCCAGTAGAGATACCAGAAGCTGTCCGGCGGCAGTGTCATCGTCGTGCCGGCACCGGCCGAGAGCACCACGTTCTGACCGCCCGTCGTGACGTTCCGCGCGTATCCCCACTTCTGCACGTTCGGCACCGTCACGGTGCACGCGCCGGTCAGTGCTCCGGTGTAGCTCTGCATGCGCTCGCGCGCCTGATCCGGCTGGCCGGAGTTGGCCGAGAGCGTGAAGTTGGTCAGCCCGGCGATGTTGACCTGGGCCAGTCCGTCCAGCGCAGAGTCAACGAGAACCATGTTCTCGCTGTTCGGCGTGCCCCAGTTGTCCCGTGTGCCAGGATCGCCCTGCAGCAGATCATTGAGGCGGTTGGAGGCGGTAAAGGTTGTGGCCATCTATCGTCGTGCCGCTATTGAAGGTGGAGGCGCTGGCATGGGCATGTCAGGCGCCAGCCCACGGCGCCGCATTTCTTCGGCACGGGCCGGTGCCAGTTCCTTTTGGAACACCGCTTCCCAACTCATCGCCTGGCCGCTTTCGTCAGACTGGGCGCCATAGTTCCGATTCAGTGCGCCGGCCAGGAACATGCAGATGCCGGCCTGCAGCAGATCGGGATACTGCTGCGAGAGATACGTGCTTGGATTGCTCGCGCTGATCGGCGCCGGCTGGTACAGCCCGCCGGCCTTGACCTGGTAGACAGCATCCGGCGTCGGGGCGATGGCTACAGTGCGATCGCTGACCAGCGCCCAGTACCGGCCATATTGCGAGGTCAGGGACGGCGTGAGCGTCGCACCTTCCACCGGCCAGTAGCGGTCGATGAAGTCGAGCGTCACGCGATCGAATGGCACCATCGTCCCGGCCGGCAGGACCGATGATGTTGGTACGACCAGCCGGATCTGCTCGAGCGTCACCAGCGGCAACGTCGTCGCCGAGAGGTTGATCAGTCGGCTGCCGGCGGTGGTCGAAGCTGACGTGTCTTCGGCGTAGGACGCGATGAACGGCATCTCGTGGTAGATGCGCGCCTCAGCGTAGCTGGTCGCCAGCGGGAACTGCGCGAGGAACAGCGAGTCGTAGACCGGCGTCGCAGGCACAGGAGACGGCAATCGCCCCATGGCGATTGCGCAAGACTGTTGCAGCGATGTCCAGGTCTGTGCGGCCATCTACATCGCCGGCAGTGAAATCAGCCGACCTTCGTAACAGCCAATGTCACTAGCTGATCCGATAGACCCCTTGCGGCCGGAAATATCCACCGTTCGCGTGTAGGTCGCGCTCGCAGCATTCACGCCTGCAGAGCTATTCTTTAGGCGGAAATCCATCACGGCAGGATTAGTCGATGCGTTGAAGAACGTAGGGGCTGTGGTGATGTTTCCACTGCCCGGCAGAGCCGTGCCATCGCCGCCGTTACCAAGATTGGTGCTGAAAGTGGTGGTTGTGCCGGCATTTTTGATACACGGCCCCCAGCTCGGAGAAACAACTAGATTATTGTATAGGTTGTTGTCCGCTGATGACGCACTGACAAATAGTCCTATCGATCCGATGAATATGCTGTGGGTGTTGTCATTGCGCGAGAACCCCTGCTGGTTCTGCCAGCACGTGTTGAAGTTTACGTCGCAATGGGAGGATCTGGTTATGTACACTCCACCGCTGCCATTGTTAAAGCACAGATTGTTTTGGACGACAGTTCTGCCGGTATATGCCCCAACGCCCCCGGTGTCGGTATTTGTATCGATAATTATTCCCTCACCATCGCTGAAGTCCCCGCCCACTATATGATCACCATTCAAGGACTGGTCAACAAGGTTTGCCGACAGCGTAAGCGAGCCGGCGCCGACTGAGAGCACATAAGTCCCATTTGTTATCGAGGCGCGCGTCGAATTATAAACAAAGGTGCCAGCAGAGAATCCTGCAGTGCTGGCGACGTTTAATACCGCCTGCCCGGAATTAGACGTGCCGTTCGCCGTAGTCGTGGTCGCTCCCGTGTCGAAAACGACAAGATTATTATTGTTGTAACAAATATTCTTTGTGATGAAGCATTTCGCCGTCGTCAAGCCGTCAATCGGTTTAGAAAATCCGAGAGATATGCCGCTGCCGGCCACATAGCTATAAAAGGCGTTGTTGACGGCAATGTTGCTGTCAATGGTTACATAGTCAGCCCACAATGATGAGATGCCATCGGATGGCATATCATGAACATAGTTGTTGGTGATGTTGATATTGTGGGCCGGCGTCGCAGCCACGCCATTAGCGCCTATGCCGACGTTCTCATATTGAGAGCTACTTCCTCCGGTCCAAATTAAATCGTATGAACCGGCAATGGTGCATCCGTTCCCAAGGCCCGATATTTCTGTGTAGTTCCAGTTGATAAAGTTCGCGTTGATGAGAACTACCTGAAATCCGCGCCCGGTTGTAATTACTGGCCGCGCTTGGGTGGTGTCACCTGTATAGGTAATGGGGTTGCCCGACGTGCCGCTGCGGCTGATGGTGACGATCGGACTCCCTCCTGTCCCCCCCCCGTACCCGTTGCCAGGAGCAATGATGACCGTGTCACCAGCATTGGTCAGGGCCGCCGCTGCGTTGATCGTCGCCTTCGCTGTGCCGGGGCTTGTGCCATTGTTTCCATCGCTACCCGTAGCGCTATTGACGTAGTATGTGGTCACGTCACATCTCCAAACACCAGCCACTCGTCTGTGTTGATCTTTAGAAGACCAATGAGCGAGTACTGTATTCTTGTCGTGAGGCTCGATGAATTGCGCAAAGTGACGCCTGCGCCAGCAACAACCGTCACCTGGCCTGCACCATACTGAAAGACATAGATCCTGGCAGCGATAGGAAATGCTACGGATGAGTTAGGCGGCACGGTAAAATTCACCGCCGACGCTGAGTTCATTATGACGCAAGTTCCGCGATCCGCGAACACGGCAGTATATGACGCCGTTTGCGTCGATTCTGGGATTGCCGCCAAACTCTCCACCACGTCCCGGATGCGGGCCGGCGTGATCAAGCCAGTCGTGTTGTCCACGATCTCGTTCGTCATCAAGGACGACGGCGATGAAACTGTACCAGACATTGTGAGTTACTCTCCTTGCCTCACTGGACCTGCCCGCTGATGTAGCCGGTGATAACGCCAGTTGTTTTCGTAAAGCAGCTGGTCGCACTCGTCAGAACCGCCGTGATCCCCGTGGAATAAGATTCTGGAACGTGAAACTGGATGCCGGCGAGACCGGGGGACGCGGAAACGGCTGATGAAAATCCACTGCTGAAGCCTGATGAGAAAGCACCGCCGCCATTTGCCGGCAGTGGCGCACAGGCAAGCGGCGTGATCGCTCCATCTGCGGGTGCCGATGTGGCGTTGATGATCACCAGGTAGCCGGAAGTGGAGGTGCTGTTGATCGCATACACGCTGTACAGGTTGCCGGCGCTGGCCTTCAGAACATGAGAGCTTTCCAAGGCCGAGCTGGACACCGGAGTGATCGCTGCCGCGGTCGCTGAAGATGGAGCCGATGCCGCTAAAACCGGCGTCATCGTCGTCGTGCCCTGCACAGTCCAAGGTCCGGACGCCTGAGTGACTGCACCGATCGTGTTGCCACCTGGCGGGATCGAGGTCTTCAGATTGACCAAAGCATTCCCGGCAGAATCGCATTGACGCTGCGTTGCATTTCCGCTGGTCAGCGAGGTCGGCGTGGTGTTGAACACACAGCCGGTCAGCAGCGAGTTGGCGGGCGCTGCCGCGTTCTGGCCGGCGAAGTCCATCACCGCCCCACCATTGCCCTGGATGTTGACCAGCGCCTTCAAGTTGGTCGCTGTGCCCTGGACGACGGTCGCATTCAGGTTCGCCGCAGTCGGCTGGTTCACCAGCACCGCTGTCGCGTTCGCGCCTGTGTTCGCCAGAGAGACCTGAACCGGCGTGGTCGAGGTGCCGATTTCTGTGCCGGCCGCGTTCCGCAGGTTCGTAAAGAGTGCGCGGTTCGCAGTGACCTGGAAGGCGCCCATCTGGCCCGTGGTCAGCGCATTGTTCGTTGCCGTGGTCTGGAAGAAGCCGCCCACTGGGCTTTGGCCAGTCGTGCCGGCCGTGAAAGCGCTCTCGTCCGCGGGAATGCTGGTTGAGGTGCAGCCGCTGTCGCAAACCACGTGAAGGTTGGAGCCGGTGGCCTGGACGACGGTGGCATTGAGGCTAGAGGCGGTCGCCTGCGAAACCTGAACAGGTGTCATCGACGAGATGCCTTGGATCGTCAGCACGCCGGAATTTGCCGTTCCGGCGGTTCCTGCACCGACGATCGTCGCATTCAGATTGGCGGCAGTCGGCTGCGAGACCTGGGTCAGCAGGTTTGCCGCCGTGCCCTGCACGACCGTCGCGTTCAGATTGGCAGCCGTCGCCTGCGCCGCAGTCACGGCGATCGCTGTGCCGTTCGCGCCAGTGTTGGCGACGGACACTTGGACCGGATTGGACGAGGTGCCGATTTCTGTGCCGGAAGCGTTGCGTAGGTTGGTGAACAGCGCACGATTGGCGGTCACCTGAAACGCGCCCATCTGGCCAGTCGTGAGCGCATTGTTGGTGGCCGTCGTCTGAAAGAAGCCGCCGACCGTAGATTGCGACGTTGTGCCGGCTGTAAACGCAGACTCGTCAGCAGGCGCGCCAGTCGATGAGCAGCCACTGTCACAAACGATATGCAAGTTCGTGCCGGTGCTCTGCGACACCTGGACTGGAGTCATTGAGGCGATACCCTGCACCGTCACAACACCCGTCGCAGCAGTTCCCGCCGCGCCAGAGCCGATGACAGTGGCGTTCAAATTCGCAGCGGTCGCCTGTGCCACCGTCGCATTCAGGTTCGCAGCGGTCGCCTGGCTGACCTGAACCGGCGTCATCGAGGCAATGCCCTGGATGGTCTGGACGCCGGTATCCGCCGTGCCGGCCGTTCCCGCGCCGGTCACGGTCGCCTTAAGGTTCGCGGCAGTACTCTGCCCAACGGTAACCGCTGTGCCATTGGCCCCGGTGTTGGCCAGCGATACCTGAAGCGGCGCGCCCGCGGTCGCCATCTCGGTGCCGGAGGAGTTGCGCAGGTTCACGAACAAGGCGCGCTGCGCCGTCAGCTGGACCGCACCAGTCTGGCCGGATGTCAGAGCGTTGCTTGTCGCCGTCGTCTGAAAGACACCGCCGAATGTGCCTGTTGGCGTCGAGCCAAAAGTGAAGACACTTTCGTCCGAAGGATTGGTTGAAGGCGAACAGCCGCTGTCACACGTCATGTGCAGGTTGCTGCCGGTCGGCTGAATAGCTGTGATCGTGCCAGTGACCGTTGCGTTCAGATTAGCCGCCACAGATTGCGACACCTGAAGCGGCGTCATGCTGCTGATGCCCTGCACTGTCAGAACACCGCTATCCGCGGTGCCTGGCGATCCGGCACCTGTTGTCTGGGTCTTCAGGTTCGATGCCGTGGTCTGCGTGGCAGTGACGCTCGATCCACCAACCACCGTCGTCTGAACTGGAGTCATGCCGGTGACGCCCTGGATCGTCACCACACCCGCATCCGGAGTGCCCGCAACGCCCGCGCCAGTCGTCGTGGTCAACAGGTTCGCCGCGGTCGGATTGTTGACCACCAGCGGCGTCATGGAGGAAATGCCCTGGACCGTCAGAACGCCGGTATCCGGTGATCCGGCCGAGCCGTTGCCTGTGGCCAGCACAGAGAGTCCAAGGGTCGCGCTGACGGTGGCGCAGATATCCGGGTTCGTCGCGTCACAGATGATGTTGCGATTAGAGAATGCCCCGCTGCCATCAGCCTGGACGTTCAGCTTCTGCGACACGCCATTGCCATCGACAATGGTCAGCTGCGCGGCCGATGCCGGGCCGGCGAACAAGAGGAGCAGGAGAGCAAGAAACCGCGTCATAGGACCACCGGCACGTATTGAGATGAACCAGGCCCCGTGAAGACCAGATTGCCTGACGGTGGCGTTGGTGGGATCGGCGTTGGGCCACCGCCGCCAACCTCAAACTCGATCGGTTGGCCGAGGTCATCGGTGATGACGTTGCCGAGGTCGTCTGTCAGGTACTGGAACGTGACCGGCGGGATCGGCGGCACGAGCGCCGTGCCGGCCTCAATCTCGATCGGCTGGCCAAGATCATCAGTGATGACGTTGCCCAGGTCATCCGTGAGAAAGACGAACCGCCCCGGCGGCACCGGCTGGATCTGGAACGGAAAGAACGGCGGCGGCGCCGGCCCCGCCTGCTGCGCCAGATAGCCAGGCCGCGGATCTTTCACTGGGACTGGGTCGGGACCGATGACAATCGGCCGATTAAATTCGTACGGCTGATCGTAGCAGCGATCGCACACGAGAATGCACAGGTTCGCCAGCTTCGGCCCGCGATAGTCGAACTGCCAGCGCAGATCGTGATGAAACACGCGATTGTTGCAGCGGTCGCAGAACGCCCACGGCTGCGGCTTGCGGATGTCGGCGTAACAGCGACTGGATTGCTGAATGCCCATCGCGCGCTATCCGTAGTACCCCGCGAAGTCAGGCACGATGTATGTGCTGACAACTTCGCGGTCTTCCTCGCTCGCCAGCACCCATTGCTCAGTGGCGTACGGCTTCAGCACCGCGAGCCGATCGGGCGCGAACTTCAGTGCAAGGTGCGCGGCGAGGTCCGCGGTGAACGCCTCGAGGAAGCGATACGGCGTCTGGATCTGCAGGCCGCCGGCCAGATCCGCATCCTGGATCTGCCGCGAGCGGCGATAGCGCAGTTCGTATGGGCCGTTCTCGTCCGGCACCGGCCAGATGTTGAACACCGGCACCACCTGGCGATCGATCCAAAAGCTGGTCGGGCGCGCCTGCTGCGACTTGTTCGGGATCTCCATGTACTCGTCGCGGCTGATCGCCCAGAGCGTAATGTCTGTCGGATTGGCCGCGGTGCCCGGCGTCATCGCCTGGCTGGTCAGCAGCGTCTGCCCGCCGTTCTCGCCGATATTCGTGTTGAAGCCGGCGTTGAACGAGGCAGTGATCTGGAAGGTGTTGGCGGTCAGGTTTGCCGCCAGCACCGTATAGGGACCAAGCAGCTGTCCGCCGCCGATCGCCGTCGCGCTCTCGACGGTGAAAGTCGCGCCGGCCAGCAGTCCGTGATTGGCGAAGGTGACGGTGACGACGTTGGAGCCGGCCGTCATCGAAAATACCGGGACAGACCCGGCATTCGATGTCGTCGCCGTCGCAGCCGCGTTTGCCAAGATCGTGGCTGAGCCAGAAATCGGTACTGACTGCACCGGGTAAAAGCCATCAAGGATCACTCCGCCAACGCTGACCATGACGCCAATGTTCACGTAGCTTCCGACAGTCGGCGTCGGGTTAAAGCCCGCCACCGTGACCACATTCGATCCGGCCGTGGTGGCGAAGGCGGGTGAGACCGAGACGGGCGCCCCCATCAGGTACTGCCGCAGCACGACGCTCGCTGGCAGGATCTCGACACAGCTTGCGTCATCGAAATACTGCGCCACGCCCTGCGGCATGAACTGGTGCACTTCCTGCACCGTCCAGAGGTTCACGCCGCGGTTGCTCCACGAGGAGAGCACAAAGTTCATCGACCGGCGCGCGGACTGGATATAGCCGGTCTGGTCGGTCAACGTTTGCAGCGACTTTCCGCAACGCTCGAAAGCGTCGATTGCGATCTCGCTCAGCGCCGGATTGAACGCATATGTGCCGGTCGTGCCACTCACGGGCACACCGTTCTGTTCAGCACCCCGTTGTTGACCCAGATCGCGCAGTGCTGGGCGGGTGCCGCAGATGGCAGGTTGGGCGCCTTGAGGATAGTGCCCTGAAGCACCGTCTGCTGCCGCATCTGGGCAGCTCCATTCACCTGAAGATTGCCGTTGATCGTCAGCGGCCCGTCAATGACGGCCGGCGTCTGTGCGAAGGCCGGCACTGCCAAGAGGAGCGCCAGAAAGCTGGTTCCAACTATCCGGCGCATGTGAACCTCCTTAGTGGTGGAACTTGGTCTTGGCGTTCAACGCAAAAACCTCGCGTTTCTCCTTGGCCGTGTTCCCTTCAGCCTTGTCGTGAGCAATCTCTTTGCGAAGGTTGCCCACCTTCAGTCCGCTCTTGCCGACCTCCTTGGTCAGAAGCCCGCGGTGCGACGGCTTGATGTGGATGCCGCCACCGCGCGCCAGAAGTTTCGGCTGGACTCGGTTTTCGGTGTCGGCCGCAGAGAGTCGCCCCCCTGCGGCCCTCATGGTTCCAGTGGGGCTTGCTCTCCAGGCGATCCTTTACCGTTGCTGGGACCGGACTTCGCGCGCCCGGAACTGAACGGCGAGCCGCCGCGCGCCGCCGCGTGGTGGCTCATGCGCCCGACCTTGCCGCCCTTGGCGTGATGCTCATGCTCCTCATGCACACCGCCGCCGCGCTTGCGGTGGCCCATGTGATGATGCGCGTGCTCGCCCTCGACATTACCACCATGCTTGCGGTGGTGATGCGATCCGCCGCGCTTGAAGCCCTCGCTTTTGGCGTGCTCCGCCTTTTCCTCCGGCGATCCCTGCGCGTCGTACTGGTGCTCGTTCTTTTCGGCTCTGCCGCCGAAGGAGCGGCCCTTCCGCTCACTGCGCTTCTTGTATGCCATTCGGATAGCTCCTTTGCCTTCCGTTAGTAATTCACGATGCCGGCCTGCTCGAACTGCGCAGTAACGGTTCCGGTGCCCGTTGTTACCGTGAGCCGAAAGCCACGGAATGGACTGGTCAGTGCGGTCACTGCCGCAGTGGTCCCAGAGGCGATGATGGTCGCCGCGTTGACGGCCGGCGTCAGGTTCACGAGGCCGGCGTTGTTTATCGCGGTGAAAAAGTCGTCGTCGGTGGTCTCGCCCTGGAACGTAACCGATCCGCTGACCTGGCTTCGCACGTCCACCGCAAACGGCGTCAGGTGGAAGTTCGGCATGACCCACACCGTCGAACCGGTGGTGTTGGTGCCAACCGTGATCGTGGAGGCAAGCGCTACAGCGAACGAAATCTGCAGAACGGTTTTGTAGTCCAGCGCCGAGGCAACCGTTGATGGGTTGCTGACCATCGTCAGGGTCTCAGAGATGATCGCACCAGAGTCGTTGGTGCCGATGATCGTCGCTATCTTCCCCGCCTCTGCGCCGGCAGGCGTAAACAGGATGCGCCGCTGGGTATCCAGCACCGCCTGCTTGGGGATGAAGCCGAACGTGCCGGCAGTCCCCTGCGCAGCGACAGAAGTGCTGCCATTCAGATTGAGATTGCCGGCAGCCGCAAGCGCTTGCGAAAGGCAGATATTATTGGCGGAGGCCGCCGCCAGCGTCTTCGTGAGCGAGACCGGCCGCATTTGACTATGAGGTGCCCAGCGTCGACTGCACGGTCATGAGGTAGAGGATCGTGACGGTCGTTACGCCAGCAGCAGCCGAACCAACCGGCGTCACCGTCGCGTGGATGGTGATCTGCGGCGAGCCAGTGCCGATGTTCAGCATGTTGGTCAGCTGCGTCGTGGTGAATGTCGGCCGGATGCGCGCGGCACCAGCCTTAACATCGACACCGCTCGCATAGTCCGTGCCGCCAGAGGTCAGCCCGACCGACAACGTGTCGGAGGTGGCCGAGTTCCAGGCGGTGGTCGTGTCCGAGATGATGTCGATGATCTGCGCGCCACCAGGCAGGAGCAGCGTCTGATCGACGGTGTTCGTGCCGTTGTGCGTCAGCGTCACGTCCTGCTGCAGAACGACCGTGCCGATGTCGCCGTTACCAGCCGGAGGATTTGCCAGCTTGGTGCCGACCATGATCGGGCCGCCTAGCGAGGTGCTACCGGGACCGGGCATTAGCTGGGTTCCTTAAGAGGTCGGCGTGCTGACGAATACGGAGCGCGGATTGCTGTAGGTGATGCCGTAGCGCTCGTACCCGACAACCAGCAGGTTGCCCGTGGTCGGATCGACCTGCAGGTCCATCTCGTACGGGATGCGGTCGAACACCCGAAGCCCGCGCACATTCGTCATGACGAACCAGGCGAACGACGACGTGAGAAATTCGCTGACCACGTAGCCTTCCGGCATGGCGCCAGAGGTGATGATCGCCGACACGTCGTTGTTGTTGGTGTTGGTGCGCAGTTCGGTCTTGAATAGCCGCTCAGCTGCCCATGACAGCGCCACCGGCACCACCACCTTACGGGCGCGCACCATGGCCAGCAGTCCGGCCTGATCCGGCCAGAGGCGAATGGTGTTCAGCGCCGACTCCACCGCCGCCTCGTTGAAGTCGAGCTGCGTGGAGAAGGTGTTGGCGTAGGTGCCGTTGTCGATAGGATGCGCCGTTGACGCCAGCGCCACACCGTCAGCGACGATCTCGCTGTTGTAGGTGGTGGCGTTGTTCAGCAGCGTGTGGACGTAGACCTCTTTGAACTGGGCGAAAGACTCCGCCAGCCCCATCGAGGATGGTCCGAACTGCTCTTTGTAGAGGTTGTCGTCCAGCATCTCGCGGGTGATGGCGAAGCCAAGGCCCACGTTGATCATGTTGGCGACGTAGGTGAAACGCTGGCCGGAAGCGTTGTCGAATGTGGTCGCCGCGCCTTCGCCCTTGAGCTGGGCCAGGCCAGTGTACCGCATCTCATCGATGCGCTCCATGGCCATCTTGGAGGTGCTGGTCGACGCCCATTCCTTGTACCGCGTCGGCAGCTGAGGATACTTGCCCTCGATGTCCGCAAGACCTGGGAGGAGAAGGTCGCGGGCTGAAGCTCTGTTAATAGGCATTCCCGCGGCTCCTTATGCCTGACCGCTGCGTGTGGTCAGGTCTTGCGTATTCATCATCACAGCCAGCCACTGATTGTCGTTGGTGCCGACGTATGAGGGGCTGATGCAGGGAGCAGCCGGGCTGAAGCCAGGCGTCACACCCACGATGCCGACGATGCGGAACGGCAAGGTGCTGGTGGTCGCCGCGTTGGCAACATCCAGAGCACATGTGCTCAGACCGGAGCCGGTAACCGGCGCAGCGCTGGTGCCAGTCGAGATGTCGACGTTCTTGCCGATCGCTGTGGCTGTGACCGCCGTGCCCTTCGCCTGGCAGTAGAGCACCATGCGTGGATCGGCCATGACCTTGACCGACACCGCGACGCTGGAGGTCAGAGCCGGCTGCAGCCACGCCGGGTGATAGCGCCCGCCGAGGATGTTGTTCGGATCAAAGTAATTAAGCCCCAACGCGATGCCGTCGATGGTCGTGCCACCGTTGGCCACCACGTTGATCATCCCGTTCGTGTCCTGCTTGACCGGATCACCGAACGCGATGTTGGAGGCGTAATTCCAGGTAAGCTGCCGGTCCCAGATTCCGAAGTTGGTCGGCGATCCGCCGAACATGAACACCGGATGGAAACCGCTGGGGGCGAATGTGTTCGCTGCCACGTCCAGTCCACTCCATACGTCCCCGGTCCATAAGGACCGGGGAGAATTGGTTGCGATTGACTGGAACACCCAGCTGGCAGGCGAACGACACGCAAACCTGCTTCGGCTCAGCCGCGCATCAACATTCCGACGCGGAATGGCGCGCTTGGCTGGCCGGACGCTACGGGATCGGTATGTCTTTCGTCAAGGACTATGCTACTGACGCGCGCATGGCAGACATCACCTTCATTTCCGCCTATGGCGGCATAAACAATGACAACCTGGACCAAGTAGCTGCCCGACTGCACAAGTCGGGTCTCTGGGACAACCTGACGACGGTCATCTTCTCGCCCGTGACCAAGGCCGTCCCGACGCTATCAGTCGTCTCTTGGGGTAGCCTGCAGCACCCGCCGAACACTCAAGTCGCCCGGCTGTACTCGATCGACCACGAAGTGGGGTACGCTTACTCTGAGGTAATCGATGAGGTAATTCTGAAGAACGAACAGCTATCCAAATGGAAATTCCTGCTCACGATCGAGCACGACAACCTGCCGCCGCCGGATGGCATGATCCGTCTGCTGGCGCGGATGCAGGAAAATCCGCACCTCTCGGCGATCAGCGGCCTCTACTTCAACAAGGCGGAAAACGGCTTCGCCCATATCTGGGGCAAGCCGGGCGAGAACCATTTCTGCCCGCAGCCACCGGCAACGGACGGTTCGCTGGTCGAGTGCCACGCGGTCAGCATGGGCTTTACCCTGTTTCGGATCGAGATGTTCAAGGACGAGAGGCTGCCGCGGCCCCTGTTCGAGACCAAGGCAACCGCCACAAGAGTGCGAACGCACGATCTGGACTTTTGGGCCAATGCGTCTGAGCTAGGCTACCGCTGTGCCGTCGACTGCGGATGCCGCGTCGGCCACGTCGATCTGGAAACTATGACGGTGTGGTAGCCGACTGAATCGCCTTCAGAACGCGGTGCAGCTGCTGCGATAGCGTGTCCGTCTTCAGCAGATCGCGTGTGCCCGGCGTTTCCAGCCGGGCGATCTCCTGTTTGAGCTGATCGACCAGCGCCTGATTGCTTTCGAGCATGGCCAGCGCCTTCTCACGCCGGCCCATGTTCCATTGCAGCACCAGCGAGTCGAGACCTGGTGATGTGGAGCCGGTCACTCGACCAGTTCTCCCTCGCCGCTACGGCGACGCGATATCGGCACGTCTACCTGCTCGCGCGTGCGACCGATGCCGCGGGCACCGTTGCGCCGCGCCTGCAGACCGAGACGCTGGATCTGTGACTCCAGCGAGTGTTCGGCGGCAAAACGATCCTGTTCTTGCGACTGCTGATAGTAATGCTCGGGTATCTCCATGAGCATCAGGCCGCGCCTGACGATCGAGGAATTGGGATTTTCCTGCGCGCGCCGGTTCCCGGAAAGCTCAGGATGGCGAGAGGCAGGAACCGGCACCCAGCCGTTCTGCTCCGCCATGATCATGTTGTCCTCATCCTCCATCCCGGCGATCTTGCAGCGCTTCCACTCATATCGATAACCGCGAGGGCGCTTGGTCTCGTCGTAGTCGAAGATGTTCAGCGAGTTGTAAATCTTCTCCCGCTGCGGCAGGCGCTGCTCAGCGCGCACCTGATTGACCGGCTGATGTGCCATTACAGTCTCCCCGAGGCACGCATGGCCTGCTTGTGCTTGAAGTACTTTTCGTACCGCGCGGCGTCATCCGCGACATAGCCGTCATGGGTGGGATTGCCATACATGGCGTCGGCCACCTCCCGCTCATCGGCGCTCAGTTCCACGCGCACCCTGCCCGCCGGCTGCGCGCCAGGCTGCGCGCGCCGCGTCGGCGCAACATCGGCTGACGGACGCCGCGGTGCTGGTTCATCATGATCCGGCTCGCGACGCTCCTGATCCGCACGCTTCCCCTCGCCCATGATCTCCTCGATCCGGCGAAAGTAGCCTTCGGAACCGCGACCATGACCCTCTGCCGCGGCAATCTGCGACGCGCCAACCACGCGGTTGCGGTAGCTACCGTCGGTGCGGAACTGCGGACGCGAGGAAACCCACGACCGCTCCTCAGATGTCAGCTGCAGGCCGCCATATTCGTCATCCTGCCGGGTTTGCTGGGGCCGCAGGATCTGATCTTTGTTCTTCTCCAGCTGCGCCTTGTAAGCCTCGGCCTGCTCGCGCCGGCCCACCGCCTTGGCGATAGCCTCCTGCAGATCGGCCGCCTTGTCGTGGTCGCCGTCTGCCAGCGCGGCCCGATAGGCCGCCTTGGCTGAAACGACCGCCTCGCTGGCGGAGGTGTATGCTGTGGAGACTGCGTTCAGTTCGGCGTTGTAGCGCTGCTCGGTCTCACTGACGACGCGGGCGGCATGGGTATCGCGGTCCCGCTCGACGGTCTGTCGCTGTCGTCGCTCGTCGGCTAGTTCTTGCTCTAGTCTGGTACTCTTGTCCCGATACTCGTCCAGCATCCGCCGGACATCATCATCGGAAACTTGGCCGTCTGCTGGCTCGCCAACTTGGCTCGCCGTCGTCTCTGACATTTAGTTCTCCTGCCGGAACGCCCGGTGTTTTATCGCCAACCTGGCAAACAGGTGATCAGCCCAAACGCTAGGTAAATGATCGCGATTACCACGATGGCCCAGACGATGATGCTGATGATCCGAAGCACCACGTCGCCAGCCACGCCCAACTGCGATAGCGCCAGCGGGACAAGTATCTTCAGGATCGCGACAACGGCTCCAACCACCACCAGCCAGATCAGGAAATGCTCAATCCAGCCAAAACCGAAGCACATCGCGCCGCCTCCTTACCAAATGGCGTCGAACGTCTCGTCGGGAACAAGCGCCTCGATGGCACGATCCAAGATGAACCGCGCCCGCCTGTCATTCGGCAGATCGAACGGCGAGAAATTCGAGATGGAGTCGAACATGACCCAGTCGTTGACCTTGGGCGTGACGCCCCCCCAGTCGTGGGTCGCATCAGTCTTGAAGGCCAGCGGCCCCAGCGCCATGACCAGCCCCAGCCGGCCCTGATACTTATCCTGCTCAGCGGCCCCAGTGCGGCTCTGGCTCTTGACCATGATAATGCCGCCAGCGGTCTTCGCTTCCCTACCCTCGCCCTGGTTGGTGCGCTCGTACATCACAACAAGCACGCGATCGGCCAGCGGCTGAAGACCCTTCAGATAGCTGCCGCACTGATCCCAGATCAGTTCCTTCTGATCGACTTCGTGAACAACTCTAACAGGCGCAGGCATCAATGGTCCTCATTTGGTGAATCGACCGCGTCGATAGCGCGTTTCAATCCCTCAATGTAACCCTTTTGCCTCTCCAACTGTTCTATGGTGTTTACATGAAGTAAACCCATCATGCGGCGGTCGATTTCTTGCTGGATCTTGTCGCGACCAGCAGTCCACTTGTCGATCTCTATTAGACGGTTCACGCCTTGCAGCGCTCCTTCGGTTTGAAGCCGCCCTTGCCGTAATCGTGCATCTTCTCCAACCGGCCCGGCCCGCTGCCGGAACCTGCTTCCATGTGCACCTTGCCGCCGCGCGCACGCATCATGCCACCGGGAGGCATCGCACCCGGCATACCCATGCCTGGCCGCGTCATGCCCGGCGGAGGCATTGGAGGCGGCCCACCCATCGGAGCGCCACCCGGAGGCGGCATCGGTGGCCGCGGCGGTGGCGCGGCAGCCATCGGTGGCCGTGCTGCCATCGGAGGTGCACCACCACCACCGCCACCTTGCGGAGCGATGATCACGTTGACCTTCGTGTGCTTGCCGCCGTGCGTCTTCCCGCCGCGCGCACGGTGCGCCATGTGATGGTGGCCGCGCTCGCCCTCGACGTGCCCGCCGTCCTTCAGGTGCAGCTTGCTATGCTTGCCGCCGTGCAAGTCGTTCTCGTGCTGGCGCACGCCGGACTTGACCATGCCCGCGTCTTCGTCGGCATCGACGTGGCCACCGTGCGCAAAGCCCTTGTGGCCCGCGCGGTGGAGGATCTTGTTCGCCTTGGCGACGTGCTCTGCGCGGTGCTCGTGGTATGGATGGGCCATCAGTCAGGCTCCTCTGCATGCGGATGCTGGGCTTTACAGGCTGGGCAGCCCTTCGGGCCACCGCGATAATGCTGAAACGGGCCGTGCTCCTCGCAATCGGCCGTGCCATCGGGGCGCAACGTCCAGACGATCGCCCGGCGCTCCTGCGTCTCGCTCATATGCTCTTGCTCCCGAACGATCGCGACTCGCCGCCCTGCTCGGCTTTCTGCGCCTGCTGGACCTGCTGCTGCGCTGCCTGGTGCTGCATCTGGTGGTGCTGCATCTGCTGGTCCTCGGCGTGATGCTGATTGGCCTGCGCCAACTCCATCTGGGCGTTCTGCTGTTCCTGCTGCCGCGCCATGGCGTCGTGCTGCAGACGCATCCGCTCAATCTCCATGTTCATCAGCTCGATCTTCTCTTTGGACTGCCGGTCGGCTGCATCGTTCGCCGCCTCCGCCTGCATCTTGCGGTCCTGCTGTGCCGATTTCTCCAGCTCAGTCGCCGCCTTTCGCTGGCCTTCCTTATCAGCCTGCTGGTTCTTCATCTGCGCGACCTGGATCGATGCCTGCGCCTGCGCCGCACCCGGATCAGCACCCGGCTGCTGCGGCGGAGGCTGCACCACCACCTTGTCCGTATCGTTGATGCCGATCATGCGCAGAATGCGCTTCAGCACATCGTCCATATCCAGCCGCGGCGTGAACATCGGCATTTGCGCCAGCGTTGCCAGCGCGGTTGCCAGCATGACGCGGTGCACCTGGCTCGGCACGTTCGGATCTGACGCCGGTACCAGATCGAGGTCCGCGAACTCCGCCGCCGCCGCCCATTGCCGCTTCGGCGAGGGGATAACGTGCGCCAGCGCCTCCGGCCGCTCCATGAACAGTTCACGGATCATGGTCAGTTCTTGGCTCATCGCCTCATGCAGCCGCTTGTGGATGGCTGACATGACGACGGCCTTTTCCTCGAGCATGGCCATGATCGTGCCCACTGGCACGTTCGCCCTGCCCTCGCCAACCTCCAGCGAAGCCGCCGCGCCAACGCGCTGACACGCCTGCTGCACCAACTCGTAAAGCTGGATCGAGACCGGGCTTATGTCCTTGTACGGCAGCGCCATCATCGACTGCCTGATGTCGGTTCCACCCGGCACATCAACGTCGACCCATTCCCCAGGCGAAGGGTTAATGTCGCTCTGCGCCATCCGCGTGCCCTTGATCTTCGCGCCGCCGGGGAAGTTCGCGAACATCATGCCTTCGACCAGCTGCCGGATAACGGCAGTCAGCGTCAGCACCGAATTGCCCTGTAGATGCAGAAACCCGTACGCCAGGAAGCCGAAGCCCGGCACCATCTGGTAATGCACGCAGCGCCGCTTGCGCGCGAACCGCTTGTCGCCCTGCTTCCAGAACCGCTCGATCCGCAACACCTGCCGCGAATAGCGCTCGATCGTCACCCGGTACGGCAGCGCCAATCCCTTCGGCGCCCCAGGCTCCTTCAGCCCATACATCGCCAGATCAAGATCAGTGACGGTCGAGTAGACCAGGAACGGCTGATCCTGCGGACGCTGCGACACCGACGTGATGCCGGCGATCTGGTCTTTCTTCTGCTCGATCTGATCAGTCTGCGGCATCGACACGCCAAGATCGCAGTCGCGCCACACACCGTAGAACATCTTGCGCTTGACTTCGCTCGGCGAAACCTCCGCGCGCATCGTCCAGCGCGTCGCCGTGTCGAGGCTGGTCGCCTCCTCACTGACGATCAGATCCTCGACGCCCACCGTATCCACACGCGGGCGCTGCTTGATCGGGCAGTGGTAGCCGTAGCGGAACAGGTTGCCGCCGTAGAACAGCCCGAACAGCCCGCGATCCAGATCGGGCACGTATTCCGGCATGCCCTTGGTCAGCGCGAGGTTGAAGTCCTCTTCGAAATCCGCCGCCAGATTGTCTTCGTCCTCGCCGGCATCCGCGGTCTGCACAATCTTGGCCGGGCCGTTCGCCGGCAGCAGTTCGCCGCGCGCCTGCGACTGCGCCTTGACGATACTCTCCAGCATCGTGGAATCGCGCAGCGTCGAAACACTCTGCCCCGACTTTTTGCCTTCCGCTTTCGACTGACCGGGCATCTCCACGGTCAGGCCGAGTAGTTCCAGCCCGCGCGTATAGTTCGCGACGAACTGCTCGCGAGACTTCAGATCGGCCTCGATGCCTTCCAGAATGTCGTGTGCGATCTCGTAAAGCCGGCCGTCCAGTTCCTCCCGCTCGGCCAGGTTCTCATCGAACCCCTCGTCGCGCGACGGCGCCGGATCGGCCCCTATCTCGACAACGCGCACACCGCCGTCGTCGTCTACCTCGACAATCGTGGAGCCTGGTGGCGGCTTGCTTTGCTCCATCCACCCAACCCACGGCGCAACACCCGGCTCGGGCGGTGGGCCTGGCTGGCGAATGGTCCCATCGGACATGGAGTCGAGCGGCGGCATAGGTCTCCTGTCAGGAGGAAGACCCAGACGCTGGGCGGCACTTTATTACACAGCCGTTCATCGTGGCGCTAGCACCACCACGGCCAGCAGCGAAACAGACACCACCCCGAAATAGAACAGCACGCCGCTCAGCTGATACAGCGCGAGGAACGCAACTCCGCCGGGAGTGATCTGGATCATGGTGCGCCCTCCCCGCGCCGAAGCGCAGGGAGGGAAGCGTCCTATGCCTTCGGCGCAGGAGTGCCGAGGGTCAGCGTCATCACCGATGCTTGCTGGTTCGGGTCCTGAGTAACGTTGATGTCTTCCGACACGCCAGTAATTGTCAGCGTCCCGGCGCCAAGATCGGCATCGGCCGTGACGGTGATGCGGGCCGGGCCGCCGGGCGCAACAGCAGCGACAACAGCACTCATGCCATCAGCCGCAGCAACGACGGAAACGATCGTCGCGTCAGATGTTGCCCATACGGGGACGCCATCAACCGGCGCCGGCTGGCCTGCGGCGTTGGTGATGGAAAGAGTGACCGAAGGAAACTCTTGAGAGGTTAGCAGGTCAGCCATGTGTGATCCTCTTAGGAAAGCGCCCCTTAACCCGAAGGAGCCACGGTCGTTACTCTTACGACTTCGATGTGGGTGTGCCGAGGGCGATCTTCAAACTGGTCGCCTCAGTCTGGAAGACGGCAACGGCCGACTGAATATCGGACAGCTCCTCGCGCAGCTCAGCAAGCAGCGAATCGATCACCGATGCTGGCGGCAGATCGGGATATCCGTCAGACACGAGCGACGCATGCAGCGAGTTTACATTGTCCATGCCGGTCAGTTCGGCCTGGATCAGGTCGCGGCGTCGCTTAATAATATCGCTCTGCGCCGTCAACTTGGCCGCCAGATCGGGAGAGACCGAAGTCCTCGCCAAGTCGTCGAGACCACGGATCTGCGGCGCGATGATCGTCATCTGATTGTTCAGCTCAGTGCGCCGCGCGGCATTGATATCATCGGCCATTTGCCCGAACTCCCCTTAGTTCCTGCATTCGGGATGGCGCGCTTGCTCAGCGCGGCTCCATCTGTTGAAAGCTGTAGCACTGCACCACGCGGCTCGGTCACTAAAATTCGCAGTGAGCGGCTTTGGCGGTGGCGATACTGGTGCCGCATCCGGCACCGCTGCGCGCACCACCGGGTACTGATCTGCCAGCACCTTCATGGCGATGTCGGGATGGCCCATGTTGTAAAGCAGCTCCGCCAGCTTGCGCGCGTTGCAGTCGGGGCTGATCCACGACGGCCCAATTCCGCCACCACCAATCGGCCCGCTGCCGCCGGCACTTAACCCCACAGTCGGACAGTCCATGCCGGACGCACCGACCGAAGGCAGCGACCATGCCGGCGCTGCGAAATTGACGGACGGTGCAGCGGGAGGCGCTGCACCGCCCACGCCACCGCCGGGCGCAGTGACGGTGACGTTTGTGGTAGGCGCATTCACCAGTTTCTGGCCCTGGCGCTGCACCTGATGCTGCATTTGTGCTTGGTTCTGCTTCGCCACCGCGTTCTGTGACTGATCTTGGTTCCAGGCGAACGCCGTCGCAGGAAGCACGATCAGTGCAGCAGCAACAAGTTTCACGTGAAGCATTTTACTACTCATGATTCTAACAACCTGTTAGCCCATTGTGCCCGACGCAAAGCAGTCGATTGTGGGGGCGCCTTCATAGCCATCGAGGTGCCGATACCAGACAATCGGCTTGCCGATCGGATTGGCGCCGTTCCCTGGATCAACGATCGCTCCCCGAGGAACGTCCCACCATCTATTTTCTATTAACACCTGGTAAACACCATTGTAGGTGCGCCATTCTTCTTCGTTCAGCACGACGCCATCTGCTTCACTGCAGCACGGCACGCTGCCTTGATGCGCGGTCTGCCGCTCGAACCATTGGTGTGTGGGACTGGAAAGATCGGTGCCCGGCGGCGGAGCAGCTATTGCAGACACCGGCAGCAGGCAAAGAACAAAGATCCGCAACGCGCGAGACACGCGCGGCTTCTAGCCGACGCCGTACCGCTCTGCTACCGAAATCCGCCGGCCGCGGAACTTGCGCAACTCAAATTCGTCGCGCTCGTGCTCATCCGCCAACTTGATCAGCCCGAACTGCCGCAAATACCCGAGCGCGCCACTCACTGTGTCCGTCAGATCCTTCCACCGCCCCTTGGGAAACTGCGACACCTCGGCGATCACCATCTCCGACCAGGTCGTGTCCGGCGCATGGATCACGCCACCCTCGAACAACGCCGACACCGAATGCAGCCGCGACACCTTGTCGCGCGATCCCTTCGCAAACCCGGTCTGATTGTCCAGATCGATCCGAAATTCCCCCGGATTCATCAGCCGCTGCAGCTCCAACTGCACCCAGTTGGCGCCCGCCTTGTTCTCCAGCACCACAATGTCCAGCTTCCGCCGCCGCGCCGTGTCCAAGATCCGCGTCGCCAACGCCTTCAGCGTCGGCCGGTCACGCCACGCACCCGTCATCGCTACCTTCGGCCGCCCGCCACTGTCCGCAAACACGCCCCAAGTCGTCATCGCGCAGTAAGCGTTCTCCTCCTTCTCGGTGAACGCCGTATCTATATAACCGATGGTTAACTCCCATGACGGCCAAGTGGCGATGTAGTACTGCCGCCCGGTCTCCTCATCGACCACCAGCCGGCGCCACTTGTCCTCCTCGCCAGTCGGCGGCCACAGCTGCCACCATTCCCGCCGCACAATGCCGCCGCCGCGCGGCGCAGGCCGCTGCTGATACTGCCCGGCAAATCCAAACTCGCCGACCGACTTCGCCTGCGTCTCATACCACTCGACCGAAAACCGCTCCGGCCACAGCGGCTCGCCATCCTCCTCGCGCCAGTCCGCAAACTCATATCGCGTGCGCGCAAGCCGCTGGCCCCACGCATTGATCCACCAGCCACCCGTCGCCGTCACACACCGCCGGTCCTCCTCGAACAGCGCCGGCAAGCAAAGATGCACGATCTCCGCCCCGTCGTTGTCCAGCAGATATCCCGACAGATCACCCTCCGCCTGGCGCTGCATGATCAGAACCTCGGCGCCCTTCGTCGGATCGTTCGACCGCGTCCGCCACACCTCGTTGTAAGCCCGCACCTGGCTCTCAACGACCGCCTGACTCTCCACCTCAGTCGTCTTGTGCGGATCGTCCAGGATCTTGATGATCCCGCCCTTCCCCAAGCTCTCAGGAATACCAGTGCTGATCCGCGAGCCGCCGGCCGTCGTGTCATACTGCCCGGAATTGTCGCGGTCCTTGGCGATCACCAACCGATCGCCCCACAGCCGCTGATACCAGGGCGACGCAATCAACCGCCGCGCGGTGACCGCATCCTCCTCCGCTTTCTTCGCCCCGTAGCTCGCGCACAAAAACCGCACGCCAGGCCCCATCAGCGGATACTCCGCGTCCGGCGCCAGCGCCCATGTCCACGTCGCCCAGGCGATCGCAACAATACTGGTCTTGCAATGTCTTGGCGGCACATTGGCAATCAGCCGGCGGATCTCGCCCCTGCTCACCGCCTCCAAATGCTCGCACAGCGCCTGCACATGCCGGCCACCAACAAACGGCGCCGGGTCAAACGCCGGCCAGGCCCGCACCAGATACTCGTAAAGCGATCCCTCGCAGATCGCCCGCTCATCGTCCAACCGGCACTGGGTCAGGCTCTCGTGCAGCGAGCGCCCTAAGTCTTCGTCCAGTTCGCCGTCCCGAATGGCATCAACCAGGAATTGGAGGTCGATCACCCTCCGGTCTTATCCCTACCCCGATACCATCCGCAACTGATACAACCGAGCGGGGCACCAAGATGACTTAAGGAGAGTTGGCCATGTCTGGCTCTATGCAACACCAGATGGCCGTCAGCCTGCGCGACGACGTGGCTCGCCTACATGAGCACGTGGAGAAAGTAGACGACAAAGTCGACACCATGGCGCTGCAGGTGGCCGTCAACGATACGCATGTCACGCGGATGGTGAAGGAGCAAACGGAAACCAACGCGAAGTTGGAAAAATTAGACGCCAAGGTGGAGAAGCTAAACAGCCTGAAAGCGCAGCTTCTTGGGGGCGTCGCCGCCATCGGCTTCGTCGTCACCCTTGTGGTCGAGCTGCTTCGGATCTGGTTCCACTAGCTCACGCGCCCACCGACGCTTCAGCTCGTCCGCCAGGCGCCACGCGCCCTTGAAATCGTTGATCGACAGCGCAGACAAAGCCTGCGACGCCAGCGCCATGGAAATTTTGTCGCACATCGGTCTACCGGCCATATACGTAAACATTGGGCGGCCCCTGCATTAACTGCGCCCCCACCGCAGTCGTGCCCGCCCACATCGCCCGGTCCCGCTGGTCAATCGCCATCTGCTGATGAACGCAATCCCAGTAGTGCTGCGATCCAGGCGTGGCTCCCAACTGACGGCAGAAGCTAGAAACCCTCTGTGCATAAGGTGTGCATCCCGACAGAAGAACCGCAAGTAACAGCATCGCGCGCGCAGGCATTGAAAGCCTCCAATTTTTTGTCCTTCTAGCGCCGCTGTGTCATTCCGTCTACATGTCCTGACCGATAGGCGTATCCCTCATCCGCCTTGGCAAAATATGGATTTCGCAGCGGAGCGCCCTGCAGCCCCGCCCGCTTGCCATAAACATATGCCTCGCCCATCCGCTGCTCGTGCTCCGTCAGCGGCGGCTCCGCGTCCGGCGAAGGCGGAACATTCGGCACGTCCGGCATCGCGTCAGCCTGTTCGTCTGTCATCACACCCCTACGTGTACAAGATCGTAACCGACGGATCAGGAAAGCTGATGCTCGTCGTAACCCCACCCGTCACATTGACCGTCGTGCGCGTCCCATCCACACCAGGCGTCTGCACCGAGGAGGTCATCTGCCACATGTTTACCGTCCCATTCCCCTGCGCATTCAGCGACGCCCCAAGCGGAACATGGCTCAACGCCACCGTCCCGCTCTTGGCGCCCAGCCCAGGATTGACGATCGTCATGCCAAACCGCCCCGACGCAGGCGTCGTCGCAATCACCTTCAACCCATTCGGATTGGTCGGAACACTCCACCGCGACCCAAACACATTCCGAACGCCAGCCCCCATGTAATACGCAATCGGCGTCGTCTGGATCGAAGTGCCATTGCCATTGTTGTCAGCAATCACGCCATTGAACGCCTGCCCACCATCATCCCAAATCGCCAGCCACATCGGGCACTTGCAAGCACTCAAATTGTTGAACTGATTGACCGCCAGCCACGTCACCGCGTCGATCGACCACATGTCCGGCCGGTTGCCATTAAACCCCACATTGCCCGCAACCATGACCGATGTCGGCGTGTATCCAGCCGGCATATCAGTCGCGAAAAGATTGCTGATCCCCGGCGACATCCACTGCTGCGCATACGTCGGACTGGTGTACATCGGGGGACCCAGCGGCGTACTGCTGCCATTCCCGTCATTGAACGCATCCCACGTCACGCCATCAGGCTTCGGACTGCACGCCGTCAAAAAGCTCTTGGTGTTCGCACCCTGATAAAACGACCACACCGGCCCCGACACAACATAGCTCGAGCTGACCGCCTTCACCGCCGAGGTCATCGCGCTGTAATAGCTCGCCGTGGTCGTCGGCCCGAAGCTGTCCGGCTCATTGTGCCCAATGCACCCAATGAACGGCACAGACTTGCCGTTCGGCATCACTCGCCCAGCACCGCCATTGTTCCACCACGCAGCCATGTTCCCTTGAGCCTGCGCATAAACAGCCGTGCTCGAGAACTGCGGAAACGCATTGAAATTACAGCCGAACAAAATGCCAGATATGCCCAGCGGATCGACTTTGAAAAAATTGTTCACCAAGTTCGCCATGGCAGTCGGGTTCACCACAGTAGGATTGCCCGATCCATCATTCGTCCAAAACGGCGTCGCCCCAGCCACCGTGTTCCCAGTCACAACATGCAGACCAGGATTGGCCGTCGCCATCGCCGTGGTAAATGTCGAATTGGAGTAAGCCGCAAAGCTGTTCGTGTTCGTCCCGCCACGGTTCGTCGCGTCGGCGCCATACCCCATGTAAACGCCATACATCCGCTGCGACACAACCTGCTGCGTCGCCGTGCCCGTGTAGTTCTGCGCTGACGTGAAGTCAGCCGTCAGAAACGCACTGCTCGCCGCTGGGCCATTGCCACCCGAACCACACGCATACGCCTCTGGTATGAATAAATCCCCGAACCTGAGCAGCCGACGCCGCTCCTCCTCCCCGCACGGTTCCGCCACCGCCGGCCCAGCAATGATCGCCGCACCACCACCCAGCAACGCACGGCGCCCAATCATGGCACCGGGCCGGTGCCAGGCAGCCAATACGCCACGTAATCAACCTGCCCAAACGACGGCGATGCCACAGGCGCCGAGATAAATCCCGTCCCGCCCGCAGTCCCGCCACTGAACCAATCCAAGAAGATAAACATCGGATTGACGTAGCCAGCCGGCAGCGCCGTCGACACCTGCACCACACGATCAATGAGCAGCGAAACCTGTGTGTTCGTGACCTTCACGCCATACTGATGAAAGCCGGTCACATTCACCGGCTGCGCCATCTGGAACGTGAACCACTGAAACGTCTCAGTGTCAGTCGCAGGGTCCCAAACATCGAAACCCGCAAAGTGACTGCTGTCAGCGTTCGTCACACAATCGAATATCCCGATCTGCTGACGCCCGGTCTGATCATTCAGCCAGAAAACAAAATTACTCCCCGGCAACACCGGAACCGCAGCACGAACCTCCCAATACCCCTGTACCGCATGCTGGAACGTGTTGAACGTGTGCAGCTGCCCGCCAATCAACGCATCCCCGCCCGTGTTCGTCGGGTTGGGCGAATTGTCGATCCGCATCGAGAGAATGGAGTTCGATACCGTATACACATTGTTATACGGCGTTGCCGGGTTGAACGGATTGACCACCCACACGCCGCTGAAGTCCTGCCCGTCAACGAACGTGCTGAAAGTCCCCGCCGGCTGCCAAGTCCCGCCCGCCGCTGTGTTGCGCGTGTTGTAAAGGCTCAGCGTGTTGAAGTCGTCCGAGAAGAACGCACCAGCGATCGGGTTGTTGCCGCACGCATACGCCTGCGGGATCAAGCCAAACTTCAGTAGCTTGCGACGCTCCTGCTCGCCACAGTCCGCATACGCCATCCCAGGCAACGCAGCCGCAGCCCCCGCCAATAAGCTACGACGAGCTATCAACATTCTGGTAGACGTGCTGGTAGACACTCGGTGGCGTTGGCGCCGGCATATAGGTGCTCATCACCTCCGCCATGGTCGGCTCAATGCTTGGATTGTCAGCGGCAGCAATGGCAGCATCAGCACACGAATACCAACGCCTGCGATCCAGAACCTGTGGCCACAAAGTCTGACCGCTCGTGGCAGCGTAGTAAATCGCACGCGCTACAGCCTCGCGACGAGGATTGTAACTTTGTATCACGACGCAGCACAATCAATCATCGCCTGCCAGACCGCCACCGCAGCATCGTTCGACACCGCACCGGCAGTCGCACCCGCGCCAATCATCTCCACAGTCGGATCACGCAGCGCCGCTATTGCCGTCTTCGCTGCCTCCAGAAACACAGGCCACTTTGCCGGTGCAATTCCTTCCTCCATCGCAATCGCGCGAGCCACATGCTCCACCACACCCGACATAACTTGCTCCCGAGCAGCACCGCACACACCCCTATGGTGCCACACCTCACTCAGCGGAACGTCCGCCCCGCACTCCTGGCATCGGGCAGTGTGCTCGGTCATAGCTCCGTCGCTTTCACACGCTCGATCATCGAGCGGTGCCGCTTCTCCTCCATGACCGCAGCGCGCCCCCGCTGCGCGTCGTGGTACCTCACGCCAGCCTCACGCAAGATCTCGTCGAATATGGGACGAGGCAGCTTGTCCTTGGCAACATTCACAATCCAATTCGCAAACTCGTGCTTGCCTTGAGGCGTCCAGCGACCGCGCTTGCTGATTTCCCTCTGCACAAACTCAATCTGCTTACCGATACGCCGCTTCTCTCTCGGATCGTCAGCGCGGATATACGCTTCATTCAAAGCCTTAAACGCCCGCTGCAGATTGCGACGCTCCTGCATCGGCGTTACAGGCACATCCTTCACACCAGAAGTCTGTAGCGCAGCCTGCTTGTTTACCGGCGTCGTCCACACAATCCGGTCAGGGCGAGTGACAAGGCTCACGGCATCGCCGCCTGCATCGATCGCTCGCGACACGCCGCAGCCCGCGTGTAAAGCCCAGGGAACACATCCTGAAAGCCAAGGTCGTTGTAGTAAGCCACCCGCGCCCCATACACCCGATCGATGTACGCCTCGTCCGCATTGATAGCCGCTATGGTGATGTCGCCAATGATCCCATCGAGCGGTTGCACATCGAGGATCTTCTGTATCTCCAACGCCGCTCCGCCACTCGTCCAGCACCAGTCCACCGTGCTGATGTCCGCACCGAGCCGCACGTCCAACATCCCCAGCCGCTCCCAGTAATACGACCAGGCCAGCATCTGCATGTCGTCCTGCGACGACGCTACGAACGCAGCAAAGCTCGCATCAGCATACCCGCACCACCGCCGCGCATCCTGCCAAGTGGGAAACGTAAAGCCCCACCGAGTCGGTGGATCGTTCGGCGAGCCAGTGTCGTCCGCCTGACCGTCATTTTCTGGTCGCATGTTAAACGCCCACCACGCATTGAAGCCGTGGCTGTATGGCTGCGGCGCGGATCTCATCGCGCCAACATCGCCCCCGAATGCCCATAGTCCGTCTGCTTACGCCGCGTCTGCTTACGCCGCGTCAGCCAACGCGCATTCGCCTTGCGCCACCGCTTCGCGCGCTCGCGATTGCACTCGCGACAGCACGCAATGGGATGGCCAGCACCGCTATTCCATAGCGCGACGTTATCGGCGGACAGTTCGTGGCCGCGCTGGCAATGCCGCGTCACCGCACCAGCCTCGCAATTCGCCCCACAGCCGCGTCAGAACCGCTAGGCACACGCCCCGCCCTCTCTACCGCCGTGCTCAGCCCGGATCGCTGTGCCGGCGTGGTGCGACCGGCAATCAGGTGATCGCACACACGGTCAACGTGGCGCTGCACTTCCACATCGGTCGGTGTCTGCTCCACGGTCTCAGAATGCGGCGAATCGGACATCGACGCTGGCTCATGCGCCGCAGACCCATCATCAACCAAGCCATAGTAGCGCTTGACCGCCTCGAACGCCTGCGACCGCAGCTCCGGCCGGGCCTGCATCTCGGCACGCTCAAGCATCTCGATCCATCTACTCATCCGCGAACCTCCAGCCATTGATCTGCCGCGATGCGCGGTAATGCGCGGAGTTCGGCGACATGCCGTAAGCACGAGCCGCAGCACGCACCGATGCGAACACGCCGCGATGTGTGTGAACCGGGCACGCCGTTTTCGCCCGCGCCGGCCAGCCATGCCGCGCCCGCAGCTTGCAAAGCGCCGTCCGCGTCGTGCCATGCGCCGCGGCAATCTCCTCGACGGTCAGTGCCGGGTCATTCCACTCACGGCGAATCTCAACAATCCTCGCGTAGCTGTAGCTCATGGCTCGCTCACATCCGGCGTTAGTTGTTCGCCTTCTGTGTTCCGTCCGATCCGTTGCTCAATCGCCTGCCGTGCACGATGCCGCTCAATGTAAGCCGCCATCGCCCGCAACAGCGCCGGATCATCATTGGCGCGGCCAATAGTCGTATTGCATCGAGGGCAGAGCAGACCCCTTACCTGGCCAGTCTCGTGGTCATGATCGATATGGCGAATGCAGAAATCAAAGTCTTCATCGCAGATCGCGCAATGGTTCTGCTGTCTCTCGACCAGCCTCGCGAATGTCGCTGGGTCCAGGCCATAGGTCTTGATACGATGCTTAGCCGCGAACTCCTCGCGACGGTTCGCATAGTCCGCCCTCCTCGCGACCGCGCGGCACTCGATGCACTGCGAGTGTAATCCGTCCTTGTTGCCCTGGCAGCGCACAAACCACGATGGGTGCAACAGCCGCTTGCACGACGAGCAGCCACGCGGCGTATCAGGAAACAACGTCAGCTTGGAGCGAGACTGCTTCACGCGTTATCCTCGCGAACTTCGCCAGTTATCAGATGCAACTCAGGGTTACGGGCGATAATTTGCGTTTGCGGACGTGATAACACCCACGACGCACTAACAGCTGATCCCAGCACCAGCGCCCAGCTAACGGACACTGATTGCTGCTGTATATGCGATTGTGTGTATTCTGCCATCAATGCACCGCCGGGCGATCAGGCCGCGTCGCCAGCGCGTGCGTGGTCATCTCCAGCAGCACCGCCTGAAACATCTGCTCATTCGGCGAGCCGGCTGCAAGCTCCGCGATCAGCATCGAGAACGCCACCATGATCACGCCTACCGGCTGGTCACGCACCACGTCCGCAAACCGCTCGAGCACACGCCCAACCTCGTCACCGTCGAGGTGGAGTACGATGGCCTGGGTGACAGCGCGAGCATCCTCCTGCAGTTCGGTCGCCCGCTCCATCACCTCTGCGTCGGTCACTGCCGCTCCTCTGGCAGCCCCAGCGCGTGCTCGTCCTCGACAAACACCGGAGCATTGAACACCGTGCTCAGCGCGCCACGCACCGCAGCTACCGCCAGATCGTGGGCTTTGTCAGGCGCATCGAGCGGTTGCCATTCATGGCCACAGCTGCACTTGCGCGCGGCGCAGACAAATGCCGCCACCGCGTCCTCAAAAGCCGCACGGTCCACTTTGACAATCATAACCCCATCGCCTTTGCCAGCAGTTTGGCCATCGCTTCCCGCTCCTCGGCGCTCAGCGCCGACAGATCAATCTTGCCGCCCTGCTCATTGCTGTGATCGCGCGGCTTGCCAATGCCACGGTCGAGCACTTCCTTGATTGCCACAATGGCAACGCGCGTATCGGTGTCGTGCATCAGCGCGATCAGTTGCTTCGCGCCCTCAATCGAATGGTCAGCGCAGAGTCGCCTGACTGCGTGATATTCGCCGAGCTTGCCTGTGGGATTGCCTGATTGGCCCTTTTGCCACGGGTGAATGCGCCCGTAGCCATGGCTTGGCACATGAGCCGGAGGCAGCACAGTAGCCGTTCCACTAGTCGCACTGTCTGACATGCGCAGCGCAGTAACACGACAGCATCGATCAAATAAAGTTTACTGATTGTTAACACATTAGTCTTGCTGATAATTGTTTGACACACATTCTTGTCAAGCAATATATCCCGCAACATGCTCAATAAAGCTGAAATCCTTACTCTCGCGAGACCACTCGGCGAGCGCAAAATCGGAGTCTACTTCCTGATCAAGAACGGCGAGGTTATGTACGTTGGCCAATCGACGCACGTCGAAGCCCGCGTGCTCAAAACACGCGAAAAGTCGTGGCACAATCACGACTATGACGCTTGGGCTTGGCTGCCCTGCTCCAAAGCAGAACTGGACGCAACAGAACGCCGCTACATTACCGCGCTGGACCCTCCGTGGAACGTAGATTCACTCACCAGAAGCGGACGCGGCCTGCCAGGCTTTGCCGCGGGCACGGTAAAGAACGGCGTGGCAGTGAATACGCCCGAAGGGACTTTTGCCTCCCTTTCGGAGGCAGCGAGGCACTTTGGGATTAGTCGCCAAGCCGCTTGGTCAAATGCCTCCAAGAACCACGCTGGGTGGAGCCTCTTGGGTAAGGCCGCTCGTGAGAAGCGCGCGAGGGGACGACCCAGGAAGGAATCAGCCTGATCGCACCATCCCACCGCCGGCTGTCCTGCTGCTGCGGGCGTGCCTCGAGGTGCGCGGGCTGGTCCATTGGTTGCAAAACCGCACCAGATACCCACCCCCGACAACCAGACACCCAACCAGACATAAATCGAGCCGGACACACTTGCCCAGACACTCGGGATATATCGAAGATATATATCCCCGAATGTCTGGGCAAATGTCTGGGTGTCGCGTCGGGTGTCTGTCTGGGCATGTCTGGGTAAATGTCTGGGCAAATGTCTGGGGTCATGCACCCTGCTCTCGATAGATGATCCAAACACGACTGTTAGCCATTCCGACAATCTGATCATTAACCAGCGCAACCGAAGCACGACGAAAAGCCTGTCGTTTCGCCTCATGCGTGTCTCCAGGAGTGCGTTCATAAAAGCGCTCGCGCCACCAATCCTCGGGGACGGACGGCACGCCGGAAGGGGTGCCAGGATGCCCCGACTGCCCCTGCGAGCCGCACAAATCGACTAACACCTCGTAAGCGCGTTGTGCGTGGCCAGTAAGCTTGCGGCGCGCCTGTGCAGCTGCCGGTATGCTGCCGCTCTGTTCCGTCACGACGCACGAGGTCACGGCCTTGCCGCGGCGATTGGTTCCCAGATCCACCACCTCGAGGTGGAAAGGAAACTCGCCGGAGCATTCCAGCTCGCGTTGCTTGACCACCGTGGCCATGCGAAACGCGCCGTCAGCGATCACCTCAATTTCCGTATCGGTAGCAGCGCGCAGCAGCGAGTGACCGCGCGCACCCTTGGCGGCATCCTTGCCGGAGTGGTGCACGTAGACGACTGCCGCACCGGTCGCCTGGCGCACCCGATCGGTATTCATGACCAGCGCGCCCATGTCGTCGGGCGCGTTTTCGTTGCCGCCGGCCATGGCGCGCGAGAGGGTGTCGATCACTACCAGCTTGACGGGACAGCCCATCATGGTCGCCGCGTCGAGAATGGAGGCAATCAGCCGGTCGGTGTCGGCTTTGGGGTCCAGCATATTGATGGCGCTGGGCACGATGGCGAACGGGAGGCGATGGCCCTCGAGGCCGTGGTGCTTGCGGAACGCAGCGACGCGGTTGCTGATGCCGTGGCTGCCTTCAAGGGCGCAGTAGATCACTCCGCCGCCGTCAATCTCTCTGCCGCGCCAGGTTTTGCCCATGGCGATATGCAGCGCGAGGTCGGTCATGAAGAATGTTTTGCCGCAGTTGGACTCGCCGTAGACGACCGCCATGCTGGCGCGGATGAGCAAGTCCTCGACAAAGTCGGCGGCGTCTAAGTTCGGCTGGATATCCTCGAAGTAGACCAGCTCGAATAGGCTGGTGTCGAACTCCCGCGGCTCCTCCGGCTCTGGGGGCGGTGGCGCAGCGTGGCCGTTGGCGCGCGGTGGCTCGCGGTCTTCCAGCTCGATCGGTCGGTTGCGACCGTGCGCCAAACCCCAAGCGATTGTATGCCCGGCGTTCTTCCAGTCCTTGACCGTGCGCGGCAGTGCCGCCAGCAGCAGGTCCGTGGCTTCCTTTTCCGACAGCCCAGCTGCGGCCTGGATACCGCCGAGCGAGAGGGCGGCATTGCGGAGCGCGTAATGCTTGGCGCCCTCTCCTGCGCCAGCTACGCGCCCGCAAACTGACCGTATGAAGCCATCGAGCCGCCGCGAACTGACCGGCGCACGATGGTAGCCATTCAGCTTCGGCTCTGGCGGTGCTGTCAGCACCAGATCAAGCAGCCAATCAGGCCACTCCGCAATGTCGGCTTCGTTCAGTACCGAGTAGCCGGCGCTGGGCGGCATAATGACGTAGCCACCATCGCCGCGCAGATCGATGCCGGGCGCTATCTTGCTGGCGGTATTGCGGACGCCTGGCGCGTGGCGGAACAGGTAGTGCGTCCCCGGCATGACGCGCTGATCGGCATCGCCGGGCTTCGGTAGCCCTGGCGTGCGGTGGATGCGGGTCTCCGGCAGGCGGTAAAAGTTGGCCTGCTCCCACAGATCGCCGTGGTGTCGGGGATCAACGTCGAGAACGTCAAAGCCGGTGATGGCGCCGGTCGGGCAGCCGACAAGATCGCCAGCCCTGCCGAACATGGCGCGGACTTGATCGCTGTCGGTGGTGGCGTCGTGAAAGCCGCGACCTTGGAGGGCAGGCCGCTTGCTACGACCACAGGGAAATACCGGGAAGCCTTGGGCGGCAAGCAGCAGTGCGGCTTCCAGCGCCCCGGACATGGTGCGTCAGATCTTCGCAACCGCGGCGATAGCCGCATACATGCGCTCATCTTCCGCCTGCTCGCGCGCCCGGCGCTCCTCAACTTGGCTCGCTTCGTGATTGGTGTACTGCTCAACGTGAGCGAAGCCCTTTTCGCCTACCCGATCGCGCGTCCCGAACTCCTTCAACCACGCCCACGCAATGCCGCACTCACACACCGCATCGCGCGAGAGGGTGAACGTATGGCCCGCTACGGTTTCAGATTGCTGCGTCACGCAGACCGCTCCGCCGCCGCCAACACTGCATGCACCAAGCCCGCGTTGGCGTTTGCTGCACTAACAAGAATAGCTCATAAATTCCCTCGTCACCTGGGGCGATGCACACCAGGTCATCGGAGCCGCAATCGTCGCATCGGAGGTCAGCAATCTGCATCGGCGCCCAGCCAGAAATAGCCAGGGTCATCGCAGGTTCGCTTGATCAGCACCTCTACGTAAGTCCAGTCGTGGATTAAAATCGGCAGCCACCTATCGCCAGGGTCAAGGCTGCCATCGCTTGTCCCTAAGTGATGAACTTCATCAGTGCCAACTCGGCGAAGCTGGATCTCAACCGTTTTCACTGATCGCCTCCAATTCGCTGGCCCAGACGGTGTAGCGTGTGCGCCACGATCCAAGATCGCATTCGATGTCTATCGATGCGTTTTCAACGCCGCCGCACTCGTAGGTTTCGAGCACCTTGCAGACGTGGCCGGTGGGAACCGCACCAAGAGATACGCGCAGGCGAACTTGGGAACCTGGGGTCATAGCGGTTTCATCGCTCCAAACACGCGCTTGATCTGCGCGGGGGATGGTCTGCGCCGCGGCTTCGGCCGCAGCACCACGACTTCGGCCGGCGGCGGCTCCGCGGCTTGTTTCGCTGCCTCTTTCACTTCCTGCTCGCGGATATCGGCTGCCACGCGCTCGTCAGCCAGCTGTGCGAGCGTGCGCCAGTTGCCTCTGAGCGGCACGCCGAAACGCTCGCATGCCTCGCCATACGCCTTGACGCTGTCGGCGACAGTGGAGCGATGGCCCAGCATGTTGAGCTTGCCCAGGACATAGTCTTGGGCGCTGCCTGCAACGACATGCTTGCCTACGTCCTTCAGCTCGCAGCGGAATGTAATGCCGTCGTTGAGGCACAGTTCTGTGTCGGGCCAGCCGGCACGTATGCCGCGCTCCGCTTCGTGGATATGTTCGTATTCAGAGCGTGCACGGCCGCGGTCGTGGCAGGCGAACATGTGCGGCACGCGCACAGCTTCACCGACAAAGCGAAGGATCTGCCGCTGAAGCGCGTGCTCACGCTGAATGCGCACGCCACACCAGCCAGGCAGCGAGCGCCAACACCGCGATGAGCACGACAATCATGGCAATGGCGTCGCCATCGCCTGGCTTCACGGCCGCCGCCACATCGTTAGCAAGAATGACACGCCGTCGAACGTCTCTTGCATAAGGAAAACGATTCCGAGAGCCACGAGCAGCGCGAGGAACGCCATCAGCGTCCGCGAATGCTCGAGCCGATCGGCGATGACGCGGGCTGAATGCGCGGTCATGCGGCAAGCCTTTTCAACGCAGCGGATGGAGAAGGACTGCTGCCCCATTGCATCTCCTCTTGTTCGATTTCATTGGCGATCACGCGCAGCTCTGCTGCTTTGCATTCCAGCTGCTCTGCATGTGCACGCAGAGCGCGAGCTACACCCTTGCGGATTGTGTACCGCTCGCCCGGCCCGACACCGTCCCGACCATGCTCGCGGAAGAACAAACCGCGAATGCGTCGCGCCGAGATGCCGGAGATGTGCTGCGCCAGCAAAGTCAGCGCGTTCAGTGTCTTATGGCCACCGCTTCGGTATGCGGCTACGCCTAGACGAACAGCCTCTATAGCTATTTCGTCATCATTTGGGAGCGATTTATTCCCACACGCCACCGTCATTCTCCATCACGATAAAAAAGTCGAAGGCGGGAGGTGATTGAGACAATGCGCAGATTTGAGAGAGACAACGTCCAGCGGGCGTGGCTCTGGCACGAGGATCGCCCGCCGGAGCGTGAGGAAGTGGAGGAGCCGGAAGTCTTGGTGAATTGGCCGGCGTGGCTGATTGAACTGCTGCGACTGGAAGGACTGATCTGATGCGTTCCGCCCAAAAGGGTGCCCGGCGGCAAGGGTTCGGGAAGCCGCCGGGCGAGTCTTGGGAGGAAGTCACCATGCGTCGGTGGAAAGCACCGCTCCGACGCCAGCGGATCGGGCCACGATCGCGGATTTCCCGATCGCGTCGTGGCCGATTTCATGCCTGCACCATCTGCTGCAGCTCGCGACGCTCGCGGGAGCGGCCGGGCCGGCGATGGGTAAGGAAGGCACGCACCTTGGCTTGCAGCTCGATTAGCTGCGCATTGAAAGGGTCTTCGGTGCCGTGCCTCAGATAGTGTTCGCTACAGCCCAGCCATTCCGCCAGCCGCGCCATGTGCGCGTCGTTCGGCATGCGGTGGCCGGCTTCCCACAGCCAGACCGTGAGACGGGACACCTCGACCTGGCGCGCGATCTCGTCGCCCGACCACGCCTCGCGCCATTCTCTCTGCTTCGCAGAGCGCAGCCGACGCAGGCGGGCGCCAATCGGCTCGTCCGTCCCCGCCCGCAGGTACTTTTCAGTGCAGCCCAGCAGCCGCGCAAGCCGCGGAATGTACTTGTCGGCGATCTTGTACTGGCCGCTTTCCCAGGAGTGCAGCGTGCTGCGGACGATGCCCATGTTGCGGGAGAAAGCCGGACCGCCCCATTCGTTGGAGCCGGCCTTGCGCGCCAGGCGCAGCCGCTTCAGCCGCGCGCCAAACGTCTCGTCACTCATACGATCGGCGCCCAGCGAAGCGAAGCCGGTAAACTGTGCGGGAGACCGCCAGTCACAAACGGCTGAGTCGCGTGTCGGTCTCTTGTGCTAACAAGATGTAATAGCGTGGTGATAAGTCGTGTGACGGAACGATGAGGACGCAAAAGCACACACTTGGCACTCATGGGCGAACCTCATTGCTGCGGTGGAACTGGTTTTGTGGTGTGCGGCGGCATCAGGCGGCCTTTCCGCTGCCGCGCGGTGGGTAAGTGATCCGCGCAAGCTCGGCCGCCGGAATGTCGAACTCGTCCGCGATTTGAGCGATGCGAGCGCCGGGCACCATGCCGTCTCGACGCCAGTCCAGCACCGTAGTGCGGGCTACCCCTAGGCGTTTGGCCAACTCGACTGCCCCGCCCGCCCTCTCGATGATGCCTTCTACGTCCATGCCGACATTGTCGCCTATGCCGACAATTGTCGTCAATGCCAAATAATACGGCGGAGCCGACACCCGTTGAAATTGCCCATGCGAAAATGTGGCTAATGGACAATATCAGGGTACGGATCGGCGTGCGGCTGGCCCAGCTACGCGAGAACGCGGGCGAGACGCAGGAACAGACAGCCGCTGCTACTGGCTACAGCCGCTCGACCATTGCAAACATTGAAGCCGGCACGCAGCAGATCGGATTACAAGCGGCGCTGGCTCTAGCTGATCATTTCCGCGTTCCGATGGACTATTTACTGTGTCGTGTTGTTCCGCCGGGCGGACCACTGGTCGGTAAGTTCTTGGAAGACCGCGACGTACTTGCCCTCGTTGGGTTTTGGGAAAGCCTCAACGATAGCGATCGTCAGGCCGTCGTCCGACTCCTGCGCATCCCCGGTCTCCCCTAACACCAGAGAGGTAGAAATATCTGTCGGCTGAGCCGACAAATTTGATTGCGCTTGCTTGCGATTGTCGGCTATAGCGACATTCATCAGGACGATGGTAGTCGCGGCGACAACCGAAAGGGCGTGAGGATGAGGGAAGATCATTCTTGGACGGCACCTTCTGCTCGTGAAGACGCACCATCCCGGCGCGCGTCTTACCGGACAGTAGTCCGTCACGAACCTATCACGCCACCCTCACCACAACCTAATTTACCCGAACGCAAGTTTGTTGCGTGCCCCCGCGGCTGCGGTGCGGAAATCGAAGAAGGCATTGATTGTCGTCAAGCGGCGTTCGGTTGTCCGAACGATCCTGACCTTCAGCTGTTCGCGCCCTTCATGTCGCCCTACCGACGGTACGACCTGACGAACTGGTTCGACCGGGACAGCATTCGCGGCAACGTCGAAAGCGCGCTGCGCAAGGCGTCCGACTACTACGCGCTGCATCTGCGCTTGGTGGCTCGCGGTGTGCCGTTACCCGGCAGTGATGCCACCGCGGCGCTGGATAACCTGCGCCGCATCCGAAACATCCGTGATCGGCTCGATGCGCTTGACCAAGCCGCATTGCCCGAGAAGCGCGGTGCCCGCTGAACCAAACCAACAGGAGGAAACAATGAGCGCTGAAGTGTTGGCTTACGAACTGCTGACCGCCCGCGAGCAGCTGAAGGGGCTGAAAACCTGCGCCTCGCTGCTCAGCAGTCACTTCCAGGCTGCGATGCAGGAGATCGACCTGATGATTGAGGAGGTCAACGCGCGGCTCGAGGAGCCGCACGTGGTCAGCGTCCACCAGACCTACATCCGGTGGCCTGCATGACGCGCGCACCGATCAAACCGCTGCTGGCGGAGATCATGGCCGAAGTCTGCCGTCAGGAAGCTGCCGGCCAAGCAGTCACGACAGGGGATGCGCTCGATGACATCGCAGAAACGGTTATCGATCTGGGCTGGGAGGCGGAGTCAGCCGAGCCAGATCACATCGCCCACCGGCGCAGAGGCGGCGTCAAAATGGCTGTCCTGGCCCTCCGCCTTCTTCGCGACGGATGCGGAGGAGGCCATGCCTGACTTCTTCGGCCTCGAATGCTTCCGCGGTGGCAAGTCGCTCAGCGAGCAGCTGACCCACCTGCGCGACTGCCTGACCCAGCTGATCGATAGCGGCTGCCGCAACGGCGATCACCTGCGCTGCGAACTGATGAATTTCGAGATTGCCATGGTCGCGCCGATCACCCAGGCGCGCCGGCTCGAGGAGCAGCTGGAAGCGCTGAAACCCCGCATGCCGAAGTGGATGCGGTTCAACACGAGAGGAGGAGTTTGATGCCCGACATTGCCTTTGCGCCTTCGCTGAATCCGGCCGGTAGCCCCAACCAGCCGTTCAGTGAGTTCCAGGTGGTGAACCTTCCGCTGAGCCAGCCCGCACAGCCAGCCTTCATGAACTGGCCGACACCTGCGCCATTTGCTCCATCGAGCAGTGGCGCGGCGGGCGCGAATGCGTTTCTGGGGGTCAGTCCAGACCTGCAATATATCATACCGCCCACGGCGGGCGTCGGCGCTGGTGTGCTGACGATGGTGGGAACGGGCAGCCCGATCACCGGCCTGCTTGCCGGGTTCGCTGCCGCGCAGTCAGTCGCCGCCCTGCAGCAGTACTACAATGCACCTGACCCCAACAGCTATGGGGATCTGTTCGGCGGCAGCCAGTAAGCAACAGGAGGGACGCCATGACGCCAGCGCAGCTAAAGTACCTGCAGGAGATCCACATGCGGGCGCTGCCTGGCGCCCCTCTCCCTGAGAGCGGCGAGGCGATCGTTGATGATCTGCTGCGCGCGACGCTGCGTGCCAGAGGCACGCTGAACGAAAACACATTGGTGCACGCCAGCTTCGCGGCCCTCGACATCATCGGTCAGCGCCGCCGCGAACTGCCCGGTCTGATCGCTACGGCGATCTACACGCGGGATGGGCGGGCGCATGTGCACCTGGAGGAACGCAAGAATGCCTGATGGATTGCAAACCAAACCCAAGCGAAGGCCGAAGCTGCTGGCCACTGCGCCGGAGCTGATCAAAGCCCGCAAACCGAAGATCCTAGCCTATGGCGCGTCTGGCGTCGGCAAAACCTCATTCGCCATAGATTTTCCCGATGTCTACTTCATCGACGTGGAGGGGGGCGCCACGCAGCCCGAATACCGGGAGAGGCTGAAGGCTGCCAACGGCATGTATCTCGGTCCTGACGATGGCGCTGCTTCATTCCAAGTGGTGATGGAGCAGGTACAAGCACTGGCCACGCAGGAGCACGATCGGCGCACACTGGTTATCGACTCTATGACCAAGCTGTTCGCCAACGAGATTGCGCGCGAGGCTGAGCGCCTGCACGACGAAGGCAAACGGAACGAGTTCGGCGCCGACAAGAAGCCGGCCGTCAACTACATGCGCCAGCTGGTCTCGTGGCTGACGCGCATGAACCTGAACGTCATCCTGATCTGCGGCGAGATCCCCGAGTGGGGGAAAGACAGCCAGGGCGAGCGGGCGCAGATCGGTAGCACGTTCGATTGCTGGCCGCGGCTCGAATATGAGCTGGACCTGGCAATTCAGGTGGTGAAGCTGGGCGATCGGCGCTTCGGCCGGGTGCGCAAGTCGCGCATCGCGGCGTTTCCGCACGCTGCCACCTTCGACTGGACCTACGACGAGTTCACCAAGCTGTACGGCCGTGACGTGGTCGAGGAAGCGTCATCGCCTGTCGCCTGCGCTACGCCGGAGCAGATCGAGGAGCTGAACCGGCTGCTCGAGGTGGTGAAGCTCGAGGAGGGCACCACGGACAAATGGCTGGCCGCGGCCAACGTCTCCACGTGGGACGAGATGGCGCAGGACAAGCTGGAAAAGTGCATCGAACATCTGAGGAGCAAGTTGCAATGAGGTTCAAGCCAGTAACCGCAGAAGACGCCGCGAAGCAGGAGTCCGGTCTCTGGGTCGATGGAGTTTACGATTACGAGGTGGTGGAGGCTGAGGAAAAGATCAGCAACAGCGGCAACGAGATGACCGAGCTGAAGGTTCGCGTCTTAGACCAGAGCGGCGATTACAAGATGCTCTACGAATACCTCGTAAACACGGAGAAAGCGCAGTTCAAAATTCGCCAGTTCGCTGCGTCGTGTGGCCTGCTCGACGCCTACGAGACTGGATCGCTGATGGAAGGCGAGATGATCGGTCGTACCGGGCAGTGCGAGGTGGGAACGCAAGCGGCTCAGGGGACGTACCCAGCGAAGAATAGGGTAACGCGCTGGATGCCGAAGGAGGGCAAGCCCGCCATGGCGTCGCGGCCGGCGAATGCGCGCGCTAAGTCGCCAGCTGGCAACATAGACGACGAGATTCCGTTCTGAGGAGGCAGCCATGATTGCGATTTTTTTCTTGGCTGGCTGCGTGGTCGGCTGGATGCTCGGCGTAGCCACCGTGGCGCTGATGTTCGCGGCGCGGATAGAGGATGATCGCTTTCTGCCGCCAGCGCCGTAACGAGATAGCCGGTGCGAGATCTTTCAACACTGCGACGCGGCGCAGGCGACATGGCCAACCTTGCTACTGGGTCAGGACCGGCAACCTGACGAAGATCCCTGCCCAGATGCACAAACCCAGTCTCGCAGCAAAGGTACAGGGGAAAGGTTGGCAACCGCGATCATGCCGAGGAGGAAGAGAGTGCTGAACGATCCGGTCAAGCGGGCGATCGCCGCCAAGCAGATCAACGAGGAGTCGAGGCTGGAGCGGGAGGACGGTGATAGCCTGTCGCGCTTCGACCGTGACGTGGCTGGGCCGGCGCGCGTGGATATCCGGCTACCGCTGAAAGATCCGCAACTGGTGATGCGGCATCTGGCGATGATCGAGGGCGTGGTGCACGACCTGCGGGTGGCGGCGGTCAAGCTGGACGGCCGTAGCCGGCTGTACCTGATCGGCAGCACGCTGCGGGTGCTGGGAAAGAAGCTGAGCAGCAAAAGGTGGACGCTGGACTAGATAACCTGTTAGAGTCAGTCTTATCCACAGGGCTGCAAATACTTGCGAAGTATCAGCCCTGTAATTGCTAACAGAGAGACCTACTATAGCTAGTACACTGTTAGTAATTGAACATACTATATCTTATGCGGCTTCACGATTCCGTGATAATTGAGACTCAATTTATGAACAAGATCATAGGTTTGTCAAACGCCTGAGATACGTGAGGTTCGTGCAACGGGTGTTCGATTCTAGATATAGGGGCGAAGGATTACATGTTCCGGCCCCACACTAACGGAATGATGGTGCAATGAGAGGTAGGCGTCCGGTCCCACTCGCAGACCGATTCTGGATCAAGGTCGGGGATCGGAGTGATCCCAAGGCGTGTTGGCTTTGGACGGGATCGGGGCACGGCTACGGCTATGGGGGTATCTCAGTAAACGGGTGCAGCCAGCCGAACATGGACGACATGCGCCAGAAATACCGCTCAGCCAATGGGCACATGCGCCAAGAGGACAGACGAGCGGCAGAACTATCCTGGGAAACTGTTTCGGGAGTGCGCTAACATGAAAATTGCTGGCGTTAACATCGATTGGCCGCTCTCCGCCTTCCAGGGTGTGAACTATGAGGGAGTTGGCTACTGGGTCGTCGGCATTCGAGCCGAGACAACCGGAGGCTGGGTGGCCCTGCTCAGGCCGCAGGCTATGGACGGCCCTGACATCGAGGTGGCAGTCACAACCGCGCTCAGCCGAACTCACAAGGGCTGGGCGACGTGCGAGGCTCGTGTCGAAAAATCCCCGCCCTAATTCCCCTCCCCGTTCCGCATGGCGTGACTACCGTTAACTGGCTGTTAACACTACCTTCCAGTTCATAAGAAGGAGGAAGCCGCCGTGGCCATCGGTTCCTACACGTTCCAGACCGTCACCGTGCCCGACGCATCGGATGGTACCTGGCTGGGCGGCATCAACAACGCCGGAGAGGTAGTCGGCTACGACAGCGGTTTCGGCGCGGATCACTACCCGCACGCCTTCACCTATGCGAACGGCGTGTTTTCACCGATCACGCTGGCGAGCCGCAACAATCAGGCGACTGGCAACGGGATCAATAACGGCGGCACGGTCGTAGGAGCGAACGGTACGCCCCCGATCGGCGTCGTGGGCTTCCTCCGGTCGCCCGATGGCTCGACGCAGCAAATCGTCAATCCGGCCGCTACCGTGCAGGACCAGACAAACGATATCGCCTACGGCATCAACGATGGCGGCACGGTGGTCGGCGCTGATTTTGTCGGCCAGCACGCCGGGTTCGTTTGGCAGAACGGGGCGATGTCGACCTTCCAGGTCCCTGGCGCTGGGGTTACCGAGGCGCACGGCATCAACAACGGCGGCACGATCGTCGGCACCGCGGACAACTACGGCTTCATCGAGATGGGCGGGCAGTTCGGGCTGCTGAACCTGGGCCAGATCACCGATCCGATGGACATAAACAACGGCGGCACGGTCGTCGGCAGCTACTACGACGGGCACTGGCACGGCTTCGTAGACGCTGCGGGACAGGTGACGACCGTGGATGCCCCTGGTGCGGCCGACACCTGGATCACAGGTGAGAACGACGCCGGCACGCTGGTCGGCTACTTCGATACGGCCACGAACGGCGTTGTGCAGGGCTTCATCGCCACAGATCCGCCCGCGGCGCCGTCGCCCGCAGCATCGCCGCCAGCAGACAGGTCGCCGCAGGTCGCCCCCACAGCAGAGCTTAGTGTCCTCGACACGACGACAGGCCAAGCGATGCCCGCGACGGCACAACCTTACAGTGGGCCGGTGGCTGGTTTGCAGGAGCAATACGTCAACATCACTTCTGACAACCTGAACATGAGCGTGAGCACGCCCAACTGGTTCATTCACTCAGGCAGCGGCACTGACGCGATTGCGGCAAACAGCGGCACGAACGTAATGGACGGCGGGACCGGCTCAAACTTCCTCACTGGCGGCAACGGCACGGATACCTTCTTTGTCGATGATCGCGCTGCCTCAGCCGACATTTGGAGCACGGTTGTCGGCTTTCATGCTGGCGACGCCGCCACGGTTTGGGGCGTCACGCCACAAGATTTTAGTTTGAACTGGGCTGATGGTCAGGGTGCGTCTGGTTTTACCGGACTGACGCTGCACGCCACCGCTGGCGGTCGCCCCACCGCGTCGCTAACGTTGGCCGGCTACAGCTCCGCTGACATTGGCGGGCGCCTAGCCGTGTCGTTCGGCAGCGTTGATGGCAACGCCTATATGTATATTCACGGAAACGCATAAGAGGTCGACCCCGCAGCATCCAACAGTCTCTTTGCTTCTTCCAGAAGCAGCGCGTCGCGCGCCACTCCAGCAACGAGCAATTGCTGGCAGATATATTCCTAGCGTCTGCCCCATGTTGTCGCCCAGATTGACAATGGCGTCTCGCAGGATCGTGTCTATCGGAAAGCTGATTTCGACGGTGGCCTGGGAGGTTGTCTGGGATTTGTCGGGCTGATCTTCAATCGGCAAGCGTCCGGTTCCATGACACCCATTGCAGCGCCACGGTGACCCATTCTGCCAGAACTGGCCGGTTCCATCGCATGACGGACATTCGACTGTGGTCTGGGATTCACTCGACATGATTTGCACTCCATGCAGCCAACAGGGCGCGATATGCTGCAACGTCACTGGTGTCAGCCGGCGTAGGTTCGTCGTGGTAGTGAAATCCGTTCTTCACTTTATACCATGCGGCCAGCATCTCAGGTGTTGGCTCCAGTGGGACTAGAGCATAGCCTGACGGAACACTCGTTGAGTTCATGGCTTTAGGTCCTGCAAAGTGTCGGCGAACTGGTCGATGACCTTCCACATTTCCTCATTGGATATTTCGTCCTTGAGGCCACGCAGGGTGTCGATGCATGTCTGGTAACCCGCGTTCCATGCCTCACGAACGGCTTCAAGGATCACTGGGTCAGCCGTCATATTATTCTGGGGCATTCTGCTTCTCCAACGTAGCAACCCCAGCGCTTAGAAGCTCGATGAGAGACCGTGCCTGATGCGGCAGAAGCGTGGCCACCTGATACCAATTACGCGGATCGCTCGGCTCAACGCCAGCTAGCAGGACATCGATCCAGACATGCTCCTCGCCCATCACGACGGCTAGGGTATTGCCCAAGCGGTCATCGACATAGCTTTCGCTGCCGACTGAGAGCGTGGTATCGGATTTGCTCATTCTGATCTCCAACGCTGCAAGGCGTGGCGAACGTCGAGTGCGCGAATAGCCACGATGCACAAATTGACCGCCACGTTGTGGGCTCTGTAATCGCCGTCGCCCGCTGGCTGTCTCTCGATCAGGCAGCGATCAATGGCGTCTGCCTTCCCGGCCTCATACCCTGCCTTGAACAAGGCATCGGCAGCCCAGCCGGTCACTGTCGTCTGGAATTCAGCCATTGTGATCTTCCACGCTTACAGGTTCCCCGTTCTCATTAACCCATTTGCCGCCGTGGCCGGCGCAGTTGTCGCATGACTCATCCCAGCCTTCCGGGTCATGGGCGACGCCGTGACACAACTCGCAGAGCTGCCAGCGGACTGTCGTTTTATTGGTGTCTGCTTGATCGCGCATCCGGCGTTCCTTTCGCTTGGTTTTCCAGCGCTCGGGCTAGCCGCTTCGCATAGCCGGCTGGCGTCATTCCTATTTGGCGAGCCGCTACCGGCTTCGGGAGGTGCTGGAGTGCTAGGACATCCGCGTCCTTGAACTTGGACTCCCGACCTCCCCAGCGCCCGCGTGCCCTGGCTGCCTTCAGGCCCTCCATGGTGCGCTCATAGGCCAGCGCCCGCTCGAAGTCGGCAAACACCGCCAGCATCCCGAACATGGCCCGCCCCATAGGGGTCCGCGTATCCAGCCCAGGCTGTGTGATTACCACGAGCTGGGCGCCACGCTCCTCAATCGCTTTCCACGTCTCAAAAAGGTCCATGACGTTGCGGGCGAGGCGATCCAGTTTCCAGACGTAAACGATGTCGCCCGCGCGCACGTCCTTCATCATGAAGTGGAACTGCTTACGCTTTGCGAGGCTGGCGCCGCTGGCCGTCTCCTCCCAGATATCTCGGGGATCGACACCGACCGCGATCAGAGCATCCCGCTGCATCCTCAAGTCCTGGTCGGACGTGGAGACGCGGGCATAGCCCATTTTGTGCGGTTCCTGCGGCTCAGAAGGGGCGGAAACCTTGGCTTTTGGCTTGCGTGGCACGCGGTTTACAAACCCTGAAACTTTCCTATTGACACCATATTCGTTCATGGCTACTTTGTCAATCAGGAAATAGAAACCAAACGCCGTTTGGTAGCAACGAAACCCCGGTAGAGGACGAGATGGCCAAGCCGATGCAAACAGAAGTCGAGCAGATCGCTGGAAAGCCCGCGCAATTCAAGGTGTTCTACCGCCGAAGCGGCAAGCTCTACTTCGACGCTATGTGGGCGCCGGGCACAGACGAGGCTGCTGCTAAGGTGTTGGCCTTCGCCAAAGAGCTTCGATGGAAGAAGGTCGAAATCGTGCGTGTCGAGCGCATCGACAGAGCAGCATAGTCAACCCCGATTGAGGAAACCCAGCCATGCTGATTGATCCAAATGCTAGATGTCCCAAATGTCGCGACCTGCTACGCTACACTGACACGCGCGGCTGGGTGTGCTGGCGCTGTGATCAG